>Ga0209344_10000436_pt1 | contig 74982 bp, 75 predicted proteins | sample Cruoilmetagenom6_FD_187293 | JGI IMG/M metagenome (GOLD analysis project Ga0209344, IMG submission 187293) | Oil polluted marine microbial communities from Coal Oil Point, Santa Barbara, California, USA - Santa Barbara Oil Seep Sample 6 (SPAdes)... | ecosystem: Environmental > Aquatic > Marine... | reverse complement strand
CAGACATCACCGAGGAACAAGTGCAGGAGGCGGTAGAGCGGATCAACCACCGACCTCGAAAAGTACTCGGATTTAGAACCCCGCATGAGGTATTCTTCGGGGTGGAATTACGCTACACCAAGCAACCATTGGCTGTTGCACTTCGAACTTGAATCCGCGGTTTATTAAATACCACATAATCAAAATTATGTCGCAATCGCCTGTTGGGCTATCTTGCACTTCCGACAGGCTGCCAGGCGGTTAATCTTACTGTGCCAGCCAAGATTTTTTCGAGACAATGCGCGGTTATCATCATGAAATTTCACCATACATTGTTTGAGGCGGCTGTCGCAACAAGATATTTTGAATGAAATTAAAAATATCAGAAGGTTCTTGCCTGTTAATCATTGAATAGCGAACGTTATGTGTTGAAACCTGTCGAAGTTTTTTTTGACGCAAAAATTCCCCCTTATATCTACTGTAAGCAGACAATACAAATATGAAAACTATTTTGCAATGGACATTGCTCGGCGTACTACTGTGCACCATGTCCGCATGGGCAGTGCCGCAACAAAGCCATGCCGAAATACACAAAACCATTACCGATTTCGTGCACGAGCAAACACTTACCCTGCCGGGGAAAGTTACTGTCAAGGTGAGTGAAATTGACCGGCGTATCTCGCTCCCAGCCTGTCCAGCGCTGGAAGCATTTCGTCCTTCTGGCGGACAATTGCTGGGCAACAGTACAGTAGGCATACGCTGTAATAGTAATATGAAACAATGGAAATTGTTCGTGCCAGTGCACGTTAAGGTGAGCGCGAGCCTGCTCATCGCCAATAGCTCTCTGCAACAGGGGCATGTGCTACGCGCCGAAGATATTGGAAATCAGGAAAGTGAGCTGATGCAAACAGATATACTCACTGATCCTATGCAAGCCATTGGCAAAGTACTTAAATATAGCGTTAGGGCGGGACAAGTGTTAAAGCAGAGTATGCTGCGCGCACCCTACGCAGTAAAGCAGGGGCAGACTGTGCAAATTCAAGTTAAAAAGCAAGGCTTCAAAGTTTACGCTGATGGTCAAGCATTAAATAACGCGGCGAAAGGACAAACCGTAAAGGTAAGAACATCATCCAGTCAAGTAGTGAGCGGTATAGTGCAGCCGGATGGAGCAGTTAACGTCAGTCCCTAGCAGCCTGTCGATAGGTTAAAGATTATGTAGCATTCGCATCCAATGGCTAGGATCGCTTAATAAGATTACTCGCATGTCTACTCTGTAAGCCATATTGTGCAGAAAGTTTTGATGGTGTATAAGAGGCGTGTTATAAAGTTTTGTATTTAACTACCGATAGGTAAGTTTTATATGCATTGGAAAAAGAGGTCACCATGAAAATCGGAAAAAATAGTAAACCGTTGCCTGCTAGCGCGCCGGGAGAAGCGCGAGCGCGAGCGCCCACCGCTGGCTCTGCGGGCAGCACACAATCCACCGCTACCAGCGTACATCTGGGTGCAACTACCGCACAACTTCAACAAATGGAAAGCAGTATGGCCAACACACCGCTAGTGGACGCAGCTAAAGTTGCAGATATTAAGCAAGCTATCAGTGAAGGTCGTTTTCAGGTCAACTCCGGCGCAGTGGCTGATGGCCTGATCCAAACGGTGAAGGCATTGATTAGTTCGCACAAAACTTGACGTAATATGATTAATGACACACCTGCTGTTGAGATGGCAGAATTTATCTCTCAGATGCATGCGGAGAGTACTGCTTTAAAAGATTTCATTCGCCTGCTCGAAACTGAACAACTTGCCTTACGCAACGAACAGACCGAACAAATACAAACGCTGGCTGACAACAAGACCACAATGGTGCAGGAGTTGAGTAGGTTGGTGAATGCGCGGAGGAATGGCATGCTTTCGCGGGGTATAGAAATTGAACCGGGTAGTATGGAAGCCTGGTTGCAAGCCCACTCTGCGAGTAGTTTGCCAGCGTGGCACGAAATTCAACAACTGGCTACCCATGCACAGAATATGAACCGCACCAATGGTGAATTAATTCAAGTCAGAATGCGTCATAACCAACAGACATTAACCATGTTGCACAATGCCACACATAGCGCCAATGGTTTATACGGCCCTGATGGCCAGCCTAATTTGTCAGTATCAGGCCGTATTTTGAACAGCGTTTAATCAATTGATGACGATCGCTATCCTTCCCTCGACGGCAGTGATCCGCAGTAAAGGTAGCCGTCGCACAATGCCATCCGCCGCATAGCACCGTAGAATAGAGTCGTTCCTTATATCGAGTAAACATTCAATTTGCTAAAATATAGTAGAAAGCGTCTGTAAATTTATTATTAATCAAGTAACATGACCCATTATTTCTTCTGGCGCACTCCCAGATGATTCAAATGACGACCCGCTGCGAAAACTTGGCAACCCCATTGGTACGCTCTCCATTAGGTTCAGTCCAACAATGTTTAACTGCCGCCAACGCGGGATGCGGGTTAAACAAGTTTGGGCGGGGCGACAGATAAACGCTATTCGGTAAAAGGTACATGCATGAAGCAACTTTTGATTATTGTAGCGATTCTGTTTGCTGGGTTTTCCTACTTCAACAGCCAACCTGATGCTACGCCGAATAATGCATCGACAGCTGCGCAGAGGCAAAACCCAAATAAATCTGATACGGTAATTGCTAATGCATTTGCAAACCAAATTAGTGGCCAACAGGTCTCTGGTCAAGGTGTCGTCATCAAGTTACTGCCCGATGACAACAAGGGTAGCAGACATCAAAAATTTATAATCCAGTTGACCAATGGTCAAACCTTGTTGATCGCACACAATATTGATCTTGCCGCCAGAGTAAGCGGGCTAAGTGAAGGCGACTCGATTATGTTTAGTGGTCAGTACGAGTGGAATGCAAAAGGCGGGGTTTTGCATTGGACGCATCGAGATCCCAACGGATCTCATCCATCTGGATGGCTAGAACATCAAGGTCAAACCTACCAATGAAACTTTCTCATTCAGTGCTCAATCTCGCTCCCTTCGTCCGCTGAAGACGCAAAAGCGCCGCTGGTTAGTTCTAAGCTCGTGTAGTAAGTCTTGCCGCTACGATCAATGCTGTAGAGGTAGTTAGAGCTGCAGCAATGCTATTTCTGGCTCTATATTTCTATTGTTTCTGATCTGAGGAATAAGTACTTTCATTAGCTGCGAGTACCTGCCCCTTGCCATAGATGAGAAAGCTCCCAATGTCCTTCCTGTAGGGATGCAATTACCCGTTAGAGCAGAATTTATAGGCATGCTTGATCTGAGCATCGACGATGTTCAAGTCTGTTTCCTTAACATCACACTCCTGCCTGGTTATTTGAATGGTTTTGTATCTCGGCGCGATTCAATTCCAATTGGCACGGTCGTCCGGATGTTTGGGTTTAGACGTCCTCTCCATAACTCAATTTGCTACAGCTATAAATGGAATGCAGAAAAACCGATCAACGGGTCAGGAGACGAGATTCACATGGGTATTGAGAAGGCAAAGAATCCTTCATTCATGGTGCGTAGCATCTAAGGAATGTCTTTGTTATAGCAATGGTTGGCCAGATCTTGTGATTGCTCCAAGCCAATCAATTCTTGATAACTAACTGCAGGGTCTTTAATTGCTTTTGCATTTATAACGCAGAAACTAAGGCAGTTTCTCATGCTTATTCGTTCAATAGTCATAGTGCATTGGTGTTTAGTATGTGCCTCATGGAAAAAGTAGAAAAGCTATGAAGGAGATAAATAACATGAACAGCAAAATTGACAATGCATTTCAGTTTAATCGAACCGTGCTGAGCCTGCACTCGGCGCGTCAGGAACTCATTGCTTCCAATATCGCTAATGCAGATACACCCAACTATAAAGCAAAAGATATTGATTTCGCCAAGGCATTGCAAGGTGCAATTTCAGGTAACACGGCACAGTTGCAGATGGCAGGTACCGCACCCCAACACTTGAGCGGTAACACAGGCAAAGCCGTAATGGGTGCGCCGGTAATGTTTCGTAATGTCGTGCAGCCTAGCGCGGACGGGAACACGGTGGACATGGATGTCGAACGTGCGCAGTTTGCTGACAATGCTTTGCGCTATCAAGCCGGTGTGAACTTTGCAGACGGTAAAGTCAAACGTATTTTAGCCGCGATACAAGGATAATCATTATGTCGTTATTTAATATTTTCAATATTTCAGGTTCTGCAATGGCAGCGCAGTCGCAGCGTCTAAATGTGGTGGCAAGCAATCTGGCCAATGCCGACAGTGCTACCAGTGCAAATGGTCAACCCTATCGTGCCAAGGAAGTTATGTTTAGCGCCACGCCGATGGAAGGTGGTGTCGGTGTGAAGGTGTCGGGTGTGGTTGAAAGTACTGCACCAATGCAAGTACTTTACGACCCCAAGCATCCCATGGCCAACGAAAAAGGCTATGTCACCATGCCCAATGTCAATGTGGTGGAAGAGATGGTGAACATGATTTCGTCTTCGCGTTCCTATCAAAATAATGTGGAGGTGATGAATACCTCCAGGAGTTTGTTGATTAATACTCTGTCCATAGGTCGGTAAAGAAAGGATAAGCCATGATTAGCGCAATTGAAGATACCAACCCTGCTACCGCACTCATTTCTTCGCTGAATGCTAATAGCAATTCGGCGGCGAAAACTAACACCGCTGATACGGAAGATAGATTTTTGAAGTTGTTGGTTACTCAAATGAAAAATCAGGACCCGCTGAATCCCATGGATAACGCGCAGGTGACATCGCAACTGGCGCAACTTAGCACGGTAACCGGCATTGATAAGCTGAATGCCACCTTGCAGGCACTAAGTGACAATATGTCGATTGGGCAGTCGTTATCAGCAACCAGCATGATAGGACGTGGGGTTTTAATTCCAGGCTCTACAATAACCCTGAACGATGGCAAGGCAATTGGCGGGATAGAGCTGACTCAACCCGCTGACAGCTTAAAGGTGCTGATACAGGATGGTGCGGGTAATACTGTTAGTGCATTGCAAATGGGTCCCCAGAAAGCTGGTGTGATACCACTGGCATGGGATGGTCAGACAGACGAGGGTACACCTGCTGTAGATGGAGACTATAAATTTTCGGTAGAAGCACTACGAGGTAGTAATCAAATCGATGCTACAGCATTAACCTTTGGCATGGTCAATGCTGTAACTCCAGGCGTAAATGGCGCTACTTTGGATGTGGGTAAGGCAGGTAGTATCTCGATGTCTGCAGTAAAGCAAATTATCTAACGAAAGGAGAGTGACATGGGATTTCAACAAGGATTAAGCGGATTAAATGCTGCAGCCAAGAGTCTGGACGTAATCGGCAATAACGTTGCTAACGCGAGTACCGTTGGTTTTAAACAGTCGCAAGCGCAGTTTGCGGATGTGTATGCCAGTGTTGTGGGTGGCTCAGATTTGGCTGCAGGGATTGGCACTAAAGTTGCGACAGTGGCTCAGCAATTTGGGCAAGGAAATGTCAGTACAACCAACAACCCGCTGGATATTGCGATTAACGGCCAGGGCTTTTACCAAATGGACAACAATGGCGCGATAACTTACAGCCGGAATGGACAATTTCAATTGGACAAGGACGGTTTTGTAGTGAACGTGCAGGGTCATAAATTAACCGGTTTCGCGGCTAATCCGGTGACAGGAGACATTTCACTCGGAAGTTCAGCGCCATTGCAAATCCCTACGCAGTCTCTCACTCCCCTTCCTACTTCTACGTCTTCAGTTGGCGTTAATTTGGATTCCCGACTGTTAGTGCCTGCCACGGCTGTTTTTAGCCCGACTGATTCAACCTCTTTCAATAGTTCTACCGCATTAACGATATTTGACAGTTTGGGCAATAGCCATATTGCAACTCAGTATTTTGTGAAAAGTGCGACTGAAAATTCTTGGGATGTTCATATGACCGTGGATGACCTCGGTCTGGATGGAACGGCTGCGACTCCAGCTAATACCCTGTTAGGGACATCTCCTACCTTAGCCTTTAACTCAAACGGAACTTTAAATACACCAGCGACAGGAGAAGTAACGGTACCTGCTGGCGGTATTGTTTATGCGACAGGCTCGACTACACCTCAGCCTTTGACATTCAATTTTCTTTCTTCTACGCAGTTTGGTGCGAATTTTGCAGTGAATAAGCTGGCCCAAAATGGTTTTACATCCGGTCAGTTGAGTGGTTTTAGTACCAGTGCAAACGGTACCATTTTGGGGCGATATACCAACGGGCAATCTCAGGCATTGGGGCAGATTTTACTTGCTAACTTTGCTAATACGCAGGGCTTGCAGCCTTTGGGCAACAATGAGTGGGGTGCCTCTGCAAGCTCTGGTCCACCATTGGTAGGTACACCCGGCAGCTCAAGTTTTGGCGTGGTGCAGTCAAGCGCAGTGGAAGACTCCAACGTGGATTTGACCGCCGAGTTAGTGAATCTGATTGTGGCGCAGCGTGTGTATCAGGCTAACGCACAAACCATCAAGGCTCAGGATTCAGTACTACAAACGATTACCAATCTGCGCTAATTAGTTACCGGACGATTGGTTAACTGAGGAGAAGACGATGGACAGGCTTATTTATACAGCTATGAGCGGGGCATCGCACACGCTGAAACAGCAGGCGACGGTGGCGCAAAACTTAGCCAGTGTTAATACCCCTGGTTATCGCGCTGCCGTTAATGCATTTCGCGCAGTACCGCTGGTTGGCGAAGGATTGCCGACGCGTGCTTTCGTTGTGGACTCCACAACCGGAGCCGATTTTTCACAAGGATCAATGCAGGCAACTGGGCGCAATCTGGATATGGCGGTACTGGGTAAAGGCTGGATTGCCGTCCAAATGGAAAATGGCAGTGAGGCATATACGCGTAATGGTAGTTTTCAGATTTCACCTGAAGGTATTCTGCGGACACTCAACGGTTTGAATGTGGCAGGTGATGACGGTTTTATTACTATTCCACCCAATACCGAAGTTACCGTAGCCAAGGACGGCACCATTTCCACAATACTTCGCGGACAGATACCTAATCAGGTTGAAGTGATTGGGCGGATCAAACTTGTAAATCCGGCGGAAGATCAAATGGTGCGCGGAGACGATGGCTTGTTTCGCACTAAGGATGACAAGCCTGTCGTTGCTGATATAGGGGTGACTGTAGCCTCCGGTAATCTGGAAAACAGCAATGTGAATGTTGTAGATGGAATGGTGATGATGATTTCGCTGGCACGGCAGTTCGATATGCAGATGAAAGTGTTGCAGAGCGCTGACGAAAATTCCAGGCAGGCGAGCCAGTTACTGAATATGAACGCTTGATTTTGCGCGACTAATCGCGCGCCTCTAAATTTTGAAAGGATAGTGGCCATGATACGTTCCTTATGGATTTCTAAAACGGGACTGGAAGCGCAGCAAACTCAGATGGACGTCATCGCAAATAATCTTGCGAACGTTAGTACCACCGGTTTTAAACGTTCGCGTGCTGTGTTCGAGGATTTGCTATATCAAACTATACGTCAGCCAGGCGCGCAATCTTCGCAACAAACACAGATTCCGTCCGGTTTGCAAATCGGCACTGGCGTGCGGCCAATTGCCACTGAGCGCATTCAAACCCAAGGTAGTCTGCAGCAAACGAGCAACCAGTTTGATGTGGGGATACAAGGTGAGGGTTTTTTTCAGATACTAATGCCGGATGGTACGACGGCCTATACCCGAGACGGATCATTTCAGTCTGATAGGCAGGGACAGTTGGTGACTTCTAGCGGTTTTGTAGTGCAGCCTGCTTTAACTATCCCTATCAATTCTACCAACGTCACTATAGCTCGAGACGGGACAGTGTCGGTGACTCAGGCCGGGACTGTGACACCAGTGCAGATCGGCAATTTACAATTGGCTGTTTTTATTAATCCGGTGGGCCTGCAAAGTCAAGGCGAAAATTTATTTGTAGAAACTGCATCGTCTGGATCGCCCAACATCAATGCACCGGGGACAAATGGTGCCGGAACGTTGATTCAGGGCTATGTGGAAACGTCTAATGTGAACGTAGTTGAAGAGCTGGTTAACATGATACAGACACAACGTGCTTATGAAATCAACTCGAAGGCAATCTCGACTTCGGATCAAATGTTGCAGAGATTAGCGCAGTTGTAAGTGGAGAGAGATGCGTAATGTTGAACTTGTCTAGCTGGATTATATGTGGAGCGATGTTGGTTCTTGCGGGTTGCGCGGTTACCCCTTCGACTGATATTCATCAGCCGATGACTGCACGTTCGCCCGATAAAAAAATAGGGGCTGATAGCTATAACGGTGCCATTTTTAAAGCTGGGCTGGGTGAGCGACCATTGTATGAAGGCAAACGCGCGCGTAACGTGGGTGACATCCTCACTATTATTGTTTCTGAAACGACTTCAGCTGCTGGTCAATCTAGTACCGGCGCGGAACACGAAGGAAGCATTTCTGTTCAAACGCCGATCATTACGCAAATTCCGGGAGATAATCTAAAGATGAAAGGAATAAGCATTGGTAGTAGTACAAACGGCAGCTTGGCGAACAAAAATGATACTGCGGGTAAGAACACCTTTACCGGCACTGTCACAGTGACTGTGGTTGAAGTGTTAACCAATGGCAATTTATTAGTCAGCGGTGAGAAACAGGTAGCGATTAATCAAGCTAATGAGTTCATCCGTTTTTCCGGCGTAGTCAATCCGTACACCATTACGGGCAGTAATACCGTGCAATCTACCCAAGTAGCGGATGCTCACATTGAATACAAGGGTGCCAATCGTATTGATATGTCGGTAATTTCGAGCATGCTGGGACGTGTATTCATGTCAGTGTTGCCGTTTTGAAAAAGACTTGTGTGATGGCTATATTCCAACACATTATTAATATTTCTAAAATATTATTACTGACATTCATAGTTGCTGTGCCTACTACCTCGTATGCTGAGCGCATCAAGGATCTCGCCAGCATTCAGGGTGTGCGAGAAAACCAGTTGCTTGGCTATGGCTTAGTTGTTGGCCTGGATGGTAGCGGTGATTTGACCACTCAAACACCATTCACAGTTCAAAGCGTGGTCAGTATGTTGACGCAAATGGGGGTCAGTCTGCCGCCTAATATTACCTTGCAATTGAAAAATGTGGCAGCGGTAATGGTGACGGCAATGCTTCCACCTTTCGCACGTCCCGGACAGACGATAGACGTTACCGTGTCGTCGATGGGTAATGCAAAAAGCCTGCGCGGAGGAACACTTTTAATGACGCCACTCAAAGGTGCAGACGGTCAGGTATATGCCATGTCGCAGGGCAATTTATTAGTTGGCGGTGTGGGGGCGGCAGTCGGCAATGCCAAGGTACAGGTCAATCACTTGGGTGTCGGTCGCATTCCCGGTGGGGCAACAGTAGAACGATCCGTGCCAACAGTATTGGGACAGGGCGATTTCATCCATCTGGAATTAAAGGCCATGGATTTCACTACTGCAACACGTCTTGTCGCTGTAATCAACTCGGAACTCTCGCCATCAACGGAAATTGCCGCTGCATTGGATGGACGCACTATTCAGGTGCGTGCGCCAATAGGCAGCGCGCGCGTGGCTTTCGTTTCGCAGATCGAAAATTTGCAGGTTGACCCCTCTCGGGGTAGTGCGCGCGTGATCGTAAATGCACGCACCGGCACGGTCGCTATGAATCAGATGGTGACGTTGCAGAATTTTGCGATCTCACATGGCAACCTGACGGTGGTGATTGATTCTGATATCACGGTGAGTCAACCTAATCCCTTATCCAAGGGTAAAACGGTGCAAACAGAAAAATCTACGATCGACATTAAGTCCGACGAGGGAAGGTTAGTTATGTTGAATAAAGGCGTATCGTTAGGCGAAGTGGTGAAGGCGCTGAACTCGATAGGTGCAACCCCGCAGGATCTGCTGGCTATTTTGCAGGCGATGAAGTCTGCTGGGGCGCTGCGTGCTGAACTCGATATCATTTAATAAGCACATCACTGAATGTAATAACATCCCTCTGAACTGCATCAACATGTCTATCTAAATTTGGATACTTTAATTCATTGAGATACCAATAATGATTAACCCAATCGACATTTCTGGCAAGACTGATGTAACCGGTAGCTTGGCGGTGAGTGCGCAAAGCTTGGACAAGTTACGACTGCAGGCCAAACAATCGCCAGATCAGGCACTAAAACTGGTTGCCCAGCAGTTTGAAACAGTATTTATGAGCATGATGCTGAAATCCATGCGTGATGCTACTCCGCAAGACGGCATGTTCGATAGCGAACAGACCAAAATGTTTACCGGAATGCTGGATCAGCAATTGGTGCAGAACATATCCAGTCGAGGAATAGGTTTGGCTGACATCATGATCAGGCAGCTGAGCCGCCCAGCCAACTCTGATATTGCTCAGACACAGGCAGAATCTGAATTGACTGCGCCAGCACCAGCGCGCTCTGCTAGTGCGATGCCTGTGCAGTATGGTGATAGTGTTGCGAATGAGATTAACCGCCTCCCTTCCCAACCGCCCTCTCTGCAGCAAGATTTTGTACGTCATATGACACCTCATGCAGTGCAAGCGAGTCAGGAAACCGGTGTGCCGACGCATCTGGTATTGGGGCAGGCTGCGCTGGAAAGTGGCTGGGGCAGGCGGGAGATACGACATACTGATGGCAGTAATAGTTTCAACCTGTTTGGTATCAAAGCTGGTGCCAACTGGAATGGAAAGGTAGCGGAAGTATTGACTACTGAGTACCACAATGGAGTTGCAAGTAAGCAAGTAGAAAAATTCCGCGCTTATTCATCTTATAGCGAAGCATTCAGCGATTATGCTCATCTATTACGAGACAATTCACGTTACGCTCAAGTGCTGCAGCCAGGACAGGGAAGCCATGAGGTAGCGCGTGCCTTACAGCGAGCAGGTTATGCGACTGATCCAAATTATGCGGACAAATTAATATCAGTTATGAATCGGATAAATACAACAAGTTAATGGCGTCGTTAATTTAAGAAATTTTTCAGGGTGCCGATAAGTTGTATAACGTCCTGAGCATTCAGGTTAGTTGAATGATTTTTTCCTTACAAACAAGGGAGGAATAGTGGTTTTTTATATTCTTTCATTTTGCGCTGAGTACATACGATAAGTTTAAACACGTAAAGTGTGGCAAGGAATTTATGGGAATCGGAATTTTTGGAAGAGGGGTCAGTGCATTGAATGCAGCCCAAATTGGGCTGTCGACAGTTGAACACAATATTGCCAATGCAAATACGCCCGGTTTTAATCGTCAGCAGATCGTGCAGACCGCTCGCTTATCCCTGGATACTGGCGCAGGATTTATTGGCCAGGGCGTTGATGTCAGCACTGTCAAACGAATATATAGCGAATTTCTGTCTACTCAGGTTTTGCAAGGACAGGCACAGGCCAGTCAATTAGAAACCAATTTTCAGCAGATCGGACAGATCAACAATATGCTGGCCGATTCCGATGCCGGTCTGTCGCCTGCAATACAGGATCTGTTCAGTGCGATAAACAATGTTAGCAGCTCGCCTGAGTCGCAAGCCGCGCGGCAAGCCATGCTGAGTAGCGCACAGTTTCTGGCGTCGAGATTTCAGTCGTTGAATCAGCGCATGAGCGACATTGATAGCAGTATCAATGGCCAGATTAGCAGCAGCGTAACAACCATTAATAGCTATGCGCAGCAGATTGCGTCGATGAACAAGAATATCGTGCAGGTACAAGCGGCATTCAACGGCCATACGCCTAATGATTTACTGGACCAGCGTGATCAGCTCATCTCACTGTTGAATCAAGAAGTCAAGGTCAATGTAGTTAAGCAAAGCAATGGCACTCTCAATGTTTTCATAGGATCGGGGCAATCACTGGTGGTGGGGGAGCAGCCCATTATTTTGAAGGCTGTTCAATCGCTCAGTGACCCCTCCAGGCTTGAAGTGGCGTATGACTCAGGTTCAAGCGTTATTCGCGCGCAGCAAAATAGTTTTCAGGGTGGCAATTTGGGGGGGCTTTTAGCTTTCCGCAACGAGTCCCTGGATGTTGCACAAAATGCTTTGGGACGGGTTGCCATAGTATTGGCAGATACGTTTAATCAACAGCACCAGCTAGGGCAGGATCTGAATGGCGCTCTGGGCGGAAATTTCTTTACTCAACCTGTACCTTTAGTTATTACCAATGCCGAAAATACAGGTGCCGCTACCATTAGCGCCAGCATTGCCAGTACTTCAGCGTTGACCGGCAGCAATTATTCGTTGCGGTTTGACGGGGGGACTGCCTATACGCTGACGCGTCTTTCGGATAATACGGTTACGTCCTTGGCTACTTTGCCACAAACAGTGGACGGACTTACGATCGCAACCACTGCGGGAGCAGTGGCGGGCGATCGCTACATGATACGTCCGACTGTAAATGGAGCACGTGACATTGCTGTTGCCATCAGTGACACCTCTAAAATCGCAGCAGCAGCGCCAATTCGGACAAATGCATCATTGGCAAATATAGGCTCAGGGCGTATTAGCGCGGGCACGGTCAATGCCGTTTTCCCTGTCGATGTCAATTTGCAGCAACCAGTCAGTATTGTTTTCGATAGCCCACCGGCTACATTTACAGTAACGGGGACAGGTATTCCGGGCTCCCCGGTAGCCGGCGTGGCTTATACTGAGGGTGCCCCTATCACCTACAATGGCTTCACTTTGCAGATTACCGGTACCCCAGCTGCTGGGGATACTTTTTCAGTGACCAGCAATACCAACGCTACAGCTGACAATCGTAATGCGCTGCAACTGGCAAATTTGCAAACCCAAAATACAGTGGATGGCGGAACTACCTCTTATCAGGGTGCTTATGCGCAATTGGTCAGTCAAGTTGGTAATAAAACTCGCGAACTGGAAATGACCAGCCAGGCGCAAACCAGTATGGTTAATCAGGTTATTCAAACGCAACAATCGATCTCCGGAGTGAATCTGGATGAGGAGGCGGCCAACCTGCTGCGTTATCAGCGTGCCTATCAAGCGGCGGGTAGGGTGATTCAAGTTGCCAATACCATGTTTGATACTTTGTTAAGTTTATAGGGGGTAACGAGCCATGCGTATTAGCACTAGCAGTATTTACAATGCCAACGTAAGCTTGCTTAACCAGCAGCAGTCCCAGCTGTTGCACACCCAACAGCAAATTGCGACTCAGCGGCGCCTCCTCACGCCAGCAGATGATCCGATAGCTGCAGCGCGCGTACTGAAGTTATCGCAAGCAGATGCTACCAATTCACAATACGCGATCAACCGGAATGCTGTGCAGCATTCCGCCTCGTTGGCTGAAAGCGTTTTGCAAAGCGTAACAAATTTGCTGCAAGACGTCAGAACGATAGCGGTTAACGCCGGTAACGGAGCATTAAATCACTCTGACAAGCAAACTCTTGCGACAGATTTGAGTGGACGTTTGGATGAATTACTGTCGTTGGCAAACAGCACAGATGGAGTAGGTAATTATCTATTTTCTGGCTTTCAGGGCAGAACCCAACCTTTTTCCAACGACATAGCTGGTGTCCAGTATCAGACTGACGATGGTCAGCGCATGATTCAGGTCGGTAGTTCCAGACAGTTGGCGGCCAGCGATTCCGGCGCAGACATTTTTATGCGCGTCAAAAATGGCAATGGAACGTTTATTGCCAAGGCGGCAACCGCGAATACCGGGAGTGGCATTGTCAGCCAAGGAGCGGTTACTGATCCGGCATTGCTTACAGGAAATAATTATCAGGTGACGTTCAGTGTGGCTGCGGGTGTGACAACTTATGGAGTGACAAATATTACGCCGGGAGCATCGGTGCCGGTGCCCGTAGCACCGGGCACCCCTTATGTCAGCGGCCAGGCAATCAGTTTTGATGGCTTGCAGTTTGATATCACAGGGTCGCCAGTGAACGGCGATGTATTCACCGCAGCGCCCAGCACCAACGAAAGTATATTCGAGACTATTTCCAATTTAATTACTGCTCTGAGAACGCCAAATCCCTTGGGAGGGGCGGTTGCAGCAGCGGAGTTTACCAACAGTAACAATCAGGCGTTAAATAGTCTGGATCGCGGCATCGATAATGTGTCGACAGTGCGCACCTCGTTGGGCTCTCGCCTGCGCGAATTGGATTCGCTGCAAAACGCGGGTGAAAGTATGGGGGTGCAGTTCAAGCAGACGATATCGCAACTGCAGGATGTGGATTTGAACAAGGCTATCAGCGATCTAACCCAGCAACAAATCACCCTTGAAGCAGCGCAGAAATCTTTTCTAGCGGTGTCTGGATTATCCCTTTTTGACTTTATGTAAAGAATTTATGCTCGTGTTTCTGCATTGTCAGTTTTAGCAATAAAATTTTTTGAGCAATTACCGTGAAATGTGTGACGATTTTAATTGTTAAAACTAACAGCCTCTCGGACTTGAAGAATCTAAGCGAAAATTCGGCTGAGCGAGTGCAGATTTTGCGAGCTTTCACCTTGCGGCGAAATGCCTGCTTACCCCACTTGCCGATTTTGCCGGTCAATAGTCATTCTATTGACCAAAGCAACGGGGGGATCTGCACCGGCCAGGCGGATTTGCAGCCGATTTCTTTGGCTATGTCGCAATTAGCTGTTGAATTTGATTTAATAATGTACTAAACATTTATAAATCATAGAGTTGGACGTTTTTATGATTAACGAAAAATCCTTCATAATTAAACAGTTACCAAAATTCAACAGATAACTACGACATAGCCATTTCTTTTAAGTCAGACAGGCTGCTAGTAGGTCGTTCTGTTAAACAATTACAAATAAATCGTTCAGCCTGAGCTTGACGAAGGTCAGCATTGGCGCGGAATCAGTGGTTCGACAAGCTCACCGCAAACGGTAACGGATTTGTTATTCAATAGAATTTTGAATATCGGTGATTGGTTCAGCAAGGTAAACACGCAGTTCTTTAGTCCAGCTATCGAGATGATGGTTGTCATCTTCGTTCAAGGCCGCACGGATGGTCTCTCTGCGGCGGCAAATTTCCCGTTCTAGATCTTTGAATTGCCAATCTATTTCATCTAGCACCGCAGCCAACTCGTTGGCAATCAGGGGGTCAGCCATTGCGATTTCGACCAGCAACTCCAAACTGCCCGAGTCGAAGCCAAATTGAAAAAGCAATGAACGTAAATTCGCCATGCGATCGAACATAAACTCCAGTTCTCCAGTCGGACTGCTACTGTCATTAGCTAACAGACTAAGTGCAGCGCGAAATTTTCCCCATGTCTCAAATAGTTGGGAAACCGCTTCAAGCCGAGCTAGCTTGACATTGTTGGCAGCAACAGTGCAATTGGTCATGTGGCTGAACCCTTCACGAACAAAGGAAAGCAGTTCAAGGTCGTATTTATTTGCATTCAGGCGCATAAAGGTGTTCAACCGCTCGTTGCTGCCGAAACGAGCAAAAATGGAAGCACAGGCATCGGCAACACTGACGATACGAGTTATAGTGCCAATTTGCTCACCATGCAACCCATATGGATAACCGCTGCCGTCCAACCTTTCATGGTGCTGTTGAATCGCGATCGACACAGCTGGATCAATGCCTCCCACTTCACGAACAATAAGATAGCCTGTAATTGGATGCGCATAGATGTGGCAACGCTCGGTTTCACTGAGGTGACCTGTTGAATTCAGCAATTCAGGGTCGATATGAAGCTCGCCCAAGTCAAGAAATAGGGCTGCACACAGCAGATTTCTCATCTCCGTCCCTGACAAGTTTTTACGTACTGCCAGGTAATGAGCAATCAAGGTCACAAGCAGCAGATGTTGGAACAAATGTGGACGCTGCTCTTTGGCAACGGTAAGCTTGAACGCCATATACGGTGATAGCACCAATAGAACGAGTTCTTGAGACAGTGCCCGTAAATCTCCATTGAAGGCCGCCAAATATTGCAGACTGGGGTTTTCTTTAATTAGATGGACAATTTCTTTTGCTAGGGAATCCACCGTGATACCGTTCTGGACTATGAGGCTTTGGTCAATCGGTTTACACAGCTTGTGCTTTATCAATCCTTCACGCTGACTACTATTAATTGTAGTATTTTTTGTAATTAATTTGACCCCATTGGACGTGTATATGTCCTCAGAGGAAATTACTGCTTTATGGTCAGCCATTTCTGTGATCGCTGTCACATAATGTGGGTCTTCCTCGATCGATTGTTGTGCAGTGTCTTCGTACACGGAATTGCTGTTATTTGTCATATGTGGATGATTATGGCTATGTCGCAATTAGCCGTTGAAACTGTCTTTATTGTCCAAGATAGAATATAAAACAAAATGTTGGTGTTATATTTTGGCCGAGACGATTAATCATTCTGCGCCATCTAGATTGCTTTCGAGATACCGCGTTGCAATGCCATGAAATTTCACCATCCATTGTTTGAGTCAGCTGTTATTAAGCTTGACGATTACCTTGTATGCGGCTGCACCATCGGTGCGCAGCATCACATCCTGATTCAGCAAGGGCTTGAGTACAGGTTCGTTTTGCCGTGCATTCACTCATGACAAAACAAAATCAGCCGTTTCGCCGTGACGGACACGCACCGCCAACGCCGGTATTTGTTCTGCCGAAGTCCCTCTTTTTGCTACTTTGACACTCCATCTACGGGCGATCCTGGATTAGTGACGATTCCTCTTGCAGGATTCAAGAAAGAACGTTTCGTCGGCTCCGATAATACTGCTCATTTTTGCTGGTTGTTGGGTTGTCAGCGAGCTCAAAAAACGATACTGCCATTTGAAGCTGGTTTTCTTGACGATTCCGCAACTGTTTGAATTTTTAGAGGCGTCTTTAAGTCATAACTAAATGGCAAATTACAAAATAAATACTGGAGCTAATTCTTTAACTAAATATTTTTTCGTAAAGCACCTACGTAAAACACCTACCTGTACTTGTTTTGCTGCCGATTGTATCAGAACAATTTCAATTTTACTTGTTACGGATTTCATGGTTCGTGCTATAGATTCACAGGAAGAAAAACATCTGTGCATCTGGGTATCTTGCTGCTTGTCGCAATGGATTGCACAGTATTGGTCTGGTATAGCCCGCTGACAATGCCTCAAACATACTCAGAGGATGAGCTCAATGGCGCCAGTGCTTAGCCGGTATTTGTTCAAAAGCAACACTTCGAACGCTAACACACTACAGCCCTGTTTCTTGCCAACGCCTTTCGGCCTGCGGGTGAATATCATACTCAGAATGAACGCATTTTTAGCTGATATTTTCTTGTTTGTTATCCAGTCCTTATCGAATGCTTGCCCACTTTGAATTATATAGAGCCGTTTAAGCATTCAAGACTTTTGAAAAATAACCGCTAACTATTTAGCGATTTCATTTTAAATAAAAGCTTAATAGAAAGTGAGTGAGTGATAGACATGATGGCTGCAGAACACTTTAATTCGGCAGCACACAAAGGTACAGCAATATTCTGTTGGGGAATTGCTTTGGGAGTTGGCACTGTCGGCGCTTTACTGTTGCTTATGCTGGATGGAATAGATTGAATCAACATTGTATCTGCTGTAGTCCTGATTGGAATATCTGCGGCTGTTGGAGAGTGGGGGTGCAAGCCTACCATCGCACCTTACTTAAACTAGCCGTAGCACAAGAGATGGCCAATGCGAATGCACGATTTGAAATCAAGCTTGTAAATTCTTCTTCAGGTGGCTTGGAAGATGTACGCACGGAGGTGGTGCCAATCTGCTCCAGGCAAATGGAAATCCTCGTAATCAAACTGAAAGCCATCATGAGCTTGGCCAAGCGTTTTGTCGGTATTAACGCAAACTGGAGGAATCGGTAAGTGCTTCGCAAAGTGCAGCTAACAAATTGGCAAGTAGTAAAGAGGGGGTGTCGGCGGTAATGACGTAAAGCAAGTCATCGCTGAACATCGTAATTGATTCACTTAAAGGGGCGGAAATGAAGACGCTTTATGTCACCTAGGTACAAGTGCAGACTCGTCGAGGAGCCCAATCCAGCGCGGCCGTTAAACAAAAAGTCATAATAATTTGGACAACTGATGAAAGTCGTGAATGAAATGCCCGGCCACTTTGTGAAAATCATCGATCAAGCACGTGACAGCGAAATAATCTGTGCATTGCTGAATAACCTGAATGAAGCTATCGTTGTGACCAACGAAGCCGGTGTGATCGAACTCTTCAACCGGGCTGCAGAACAGATTTTTGGCTACTCAGGAAACGAGATAACTGGTCAAAATTCCAGCTTGCTAACGCCAGATCTGAGCCGAGGTCAACATAATAGCTCTCTTGAACGACATCTGCACTTGGCCAAATCCACGGTTCCTGGAATGTGCAGTGCAATGGTGGGTGTGCGCAAGAACGGCACACATTTTCCTCTGGAACTCAAGACGCGTGAAATTCGTATCAATGCGGCGGGGCTTCATATTGTTGTGATAAGTGATTTGACTGAACGCAAGCAATTTGAAAAAGAACTATTGCATACCAAAGAAAGCACTGAGCGGAGTTCCGCAGAGTTAACCAGCTATATCCAGGCAATTGAGCAATCTACCATCATTTCCGTTGCTGACCTCTCTGGGCGCATTATTCAGGCCAATGATACCTTTTGTGAACTCAGTGGCTACAGCCGTGAAGAGTTAATTGGCCATGATCACCGTATTATTAATTCCGGGATTCATTCAAGCCATTTTTTTGTTAAGCTGTGGGCTACCATCACCCGTGGGGACATCTGGCGTGGTGAAATTTGTAACCGAGCAAAGAACGGTGAGTTGTATTGGGTGGATAACACTATCGTGCCACTCAAAGATTTGAACGGGCAAATTGTACGTTACATATCGGTCAGAGTTGACATCACCAAACGCAAGGAATCAGAGCAACACATCCAATCCCTGGCCTACTACGATGTGTTGACTAATCTGCCTAACCGTACCTTGTTGCATGACCGTCTCAGACAGTTGATCGCTGAATCCAATCGCGACAAGAAAAAATTTGCACTGCTATTCATCGATCTTGATCGCTTTAAATATGTAAACGATTCGATGGGGCACGCGGTGGGTGATAAATTATTGCGGGCAGTGGCGCTGCGTTTACAGGGATGTGTGCGTGAGGTAGATACTGTGTCACGTATCAGTGGCGACGAATTTATCTTGTTACTGCGTGAGACTGATGCAGAGGGCGCGGCTCGTGTGGCTGCCAAGATACTCAAAGCGCTGATCTCTCCTTGTGATGTCGACACTCTGCAAATCGCCACCAACGCCAGCATCGGCATCAGTATCTATCCTGACAATGCGGATAGTGAAGACCAAATAAATACCTTGATCAAGCATGCTGACGCGGCGATGTATCGTGTAAAGGCTAAAGGCCGCAGCAATTTCCTGTTTTTTGAGCCGGAAATGAATTTCCGTGCCAATCATCTGTTCGCTATGGAAAATGATATGCGTTTGGCGTTGGAGCGCAATGAGTTTACATTGCATTATCAGCCTCAGGCGAACTTGATCAGCGGAATGATGTGCGGTGCGGAGGCATTGCTGCGTTGGAAACATCCAGATAAAGGCTTTGTTTCGCCGACAGAATTTATTCCGTTAGCCGAAGAGACTGGGCAGATTATACCTATAGGAGAATGGGTGCTGCGCACAGCTTGCGCGCAACTGGCCGAATGGAGGCGGCAGGGGATGGCCAAATTTCCGCTGTCTATAAATATATCGGTCATGCAGCTACGTCAGCCTCAACTAGCGCAAATAATCATCGCTGTATTAGAAGAAACGGGGCTGCATCCAAATGACTTGGAGTTAGAAATTACCGAAAGTGTCATGATGAACGAGGCTCAAGCATCGATGGATTTCCTGAAACAAATGAATGAGCTAGGAGTGAATTTGTCCATGGATGATTTCGGCACTGGTTTTTCTAGCCTTAGTTATTTGAAAAAAATGCCGCTCAACCGAATGAAGATAGATCAATCTTTCGTGCGTGACGTTGCAACTGATGAAAATGATGCGGCTATCGTGCGTTCCATTATTGGTCTTGGTCACCAGTTCAAATTACAGGTCATCGCGGAAGGAGTGGAAACGGTGGAACAACTGGATTTTTTGCGTGTTAGAGGCTGTGATGAGGTTCAAGGCTATTATTATAGCCGACCGCTGCCAACTGAAAAATTTGCAATGTTTGTCAAAAGTAATCCAGTGCTGGAATAGGATTTAGTATGATTTGCGTTAATTTTCAGATACATCGTTCGTCGCCCATCATAAGACCCTCCACCCCGGCATTTTTACCCACTCCTGGTCGACCCAAGATTGCTAATACAGGGTAGAACATAAATCCATGCATACCGCTACGCTAAGAGATGATGAGTTTAACCAGTTCCGCACATGGTTACATCGTACTGCCGGGATTAGTCTCTCCGACGCAAAGAAAGCATTGGTCTCAGGACGTCTGTCAAAGCGGCTGAAGCATCATGATTTGTCCTGCTATGGTGATTATTTCCGATTGATTACTCAGAGTAGCAATGCAGCGGAATTACAGATTGCGCTGGATCTTCTTACCACCAACGAGACCTGTTTTTTTCGCGAGCCTAAACATTTCGATTTTCTACGAGGGCAAATTTTGCCCAAGGTGCAAGCAGGCAAAATATTTCGCTTGTGGAGCGCGGCCAGCTCGTCCGGCGAGGAACCTTACAGTCTCGCCATGACACTTGCCGACGGCTTGTCTAGCTCGCCTTGGGAGATCGTCGCGTCCGATATCAGCACTCGCGTTCTTGAAAAAGCCCGCTCTGGTCACTATGACATGGAACGAGCGCACAATATTCCGCAGTTTTTACTCTCTAAGCATTGCCTGAAGGGTACCGGCTCTCAAGAAGGTACTTTCATGGTTGAGCGCAGCCTGCGCAGTCGCATGCAATTCATGAATATCAACCTAAATAAAACATTACCGAAACTGGGCGAATTTGATGTTATTTTTTTGCGTAATGTAATGATCTACTTCGATATAGATACAAAACGCCAAGTTGTTGCACGCATGTTGCCATTTTTGAAGCCGAGCGGTTATTTTATTGTCAGCCATTCCGAAAGTCTTAATGGAATTACTGATGTTCTAAAACTGGTCTCCCCATCTATATACCGCAAGCCATGAAGCAGTCTAAGAATGACGTTCATCTAATTGGTGCAATGTCCGATCCTATTTTTGCCATGCAAAAACTGGAAAAAGAATGGCCGGATGTAATCGTGCTGGACGTAGAGATCCCGCGCATGGATGGCATTACCTCCCAAAAATATTATGGCCGAACACCCCACGCCGGTGGTAATTTGTTCTGCTCTCACGGAAAAAAGTGTGGAAACCACCATATGGGCGCTTACCGCTGGAGCAGTTGAAATTATTGCCAAGCACAAAGTAGGGTTAAAAATTTTTTTGCAGGAATCATCTAGCGATCTAGTGACTGCAGTCAGGGCTGCGGCCCAAACCAATGTCAGGCGCAAGGTCAAAGCAGCAACGCTACTACCGCAAGTTGTCGGCAAACTTAATGCCGATGCTATTCTTTCTGCAGCCACTGCGCACTCAATGGTGCAAACCACAGAACGCATTGTTGCCATCGGCACCTCGACCGGCGGCACCCAGGCTCTGGAAGCCGTTCTGACAGTACTGCCGCGAGTTTGTCCCGGCATTGTTATCGTGCAGCATATGCCGGAAAAATTCACTGCTTTATTCGCCGAACGCCTCAACGGTCTGTGTCAAATTGAAGTGAGAGAGGCAAAAAACAACGATCGCCTTATTCCAGGTCTCGCCCTGCTTGCTCCCGGCGGCAAACATATGCTTCTTAAGCGCAGCGGCGCGTACTACCAGATTGAAGTGGTGGATGGCCCTTTGGTTAATCGCCATCGCCCGTCAGTGGATGTACTGTTCCGTTCGGTGGCCAAGTTTGCAGGAAAAAATGCCACTGGCATCATCATGACCGGCATGGGCGACGATGGTGCACGCGGCTTAAAGGAAATGCTGAACGCCGGTGCTCCCACGGTGGCGCAGGATGAAGCTACGTGTGTTGTGTTTGGTATGCCCAAAGAGGCCATTAAGTTGGGTGCTGTAAAAAAGGTGGTGCCTTTGCATGAAATGTACTTGGCTATTTTGGGGAAAGGATTGTAGGGCACCTCTAAAAAGCATAATTTTTTGCGAGCAGCCACTTTGCGGTTTGCCTGCTTACCCCGTTTCGTCACAACACTGCGTGACTACAAAAAAGCAGAGCATACATATCGACTATATACCGCGCTCAAATTTATTTATCGTGTCTTGCCTTGAAACTTGAATTTTTAGAGGTGCATTGGATCATTGTTATGATTTGCCAAGTAATTGCATGATGTGCAGTACAGTGTTCAGGCTCTCGCGGGTGATATTTTCCAGTAACGGTACGATGTAGGGTAGTGTTAGCATCACCATTGCAAAACCGATTATCAGAGTGATAGGGAAGCCGACCGCTAAGATGTTAAGTTGCGGCGCGCTACGGGTCAGGATGCCAAGTGCCGTGTTAGCAATTAACAGCGTGCCGATAACTGGCATGCTCAGTTGTAATGCGTTAGAGAAAATGCTACCGCCCCATGAGACCAGAGTGTGCAATGCGATTACCGAAGAGGTTGTGCTATCAACGGGAAAAATGCGGAAACTGTCTGCTAACGCTTCCAGCATGAGGAGATGTCCATTCATGCTGAGAAAAATGAGCAAGGCGATAGTGCCTAAAAATTGAGCTACCACTGGCACATAGGAAGAGTTCTTCGGATCAAAGAAAATAGCGAAACCCAGACCCATTTGAACGCCGATAATATCTCCAGCCATTTCTATTGAAGTGAAGATCAAGCGCATGGTAAAACCTATTGCTAGCCCAGCAAGAATCTGTTGAAACATAATTAAAAATCCAAGCGCAGAAGCTGGGTCGACATTAGGCTGTATAGCCAATGTCGGCGCGATAATTATGGTCAACATTATGGACAGGCCGATCTTTATACGCACCGGAACTTGCCTGTTGCCAAGTATCGGTGCACTGGCGACCATGGCCAGGATGCGCACAAACGGGAAGATGAACAGAGCGAGCCAAGAGGATAACTGGGCACTTGTGATTGTAATCATTATGATTATTTATTTGATTAGATCGTAATTTAAAATGGCTTTATATGAAATTAGAGAAGGAAATCAATTTTTAAGGGCATCTCTAAAAATCCAAGCTTCGTCACAATACCGCGTTACTCGAAAATAATTATCACTTACATATCAAATGTATGCTGCGTCCAATTTTTTACTCGCGCCTTGACTTGCCTAGCAAGGGGGTAAGCAGGCAAGCTGCGAAGCGGCTGCTCGCAAAATTGAATTTTTAGAGGCGCCCTTAACTTCTCGCAGAAGATGGAAATTCGTCAGTCCTTCGATAAGCCACCCTTCGACACGATCAGGAAGAACGGATTCTTTGCTCACTATTTCTTATTGTTTCAATTTACGATGGTTGAGCATTGCGAGTCACATTGCAGTTATATGCGCTTATTTTGAGCACCATCACCCCACCAACCAAGGAATACTGCTAAACAGGCTCTGGATATAATCCAGCATCATGCTCACCATCCAAGGGCCAACGATGACCAACACACTGAACATGCCGATCAATTTTGGAATAAATGACAGGGTCATTTCGTTGATTTGGGTAGCAGCTTGGAAAATGCTGATTAGAAGTCCAATAAATAGAGCTGTCAGCAGCATCGGAGCCGATACTATAAGGGTCAACTCCAGCGCCTGGCGACCAAGTGTCATTACGGTTTCTGGGGTCATTGTCGTTTGCCTCAGGTGTAAAAACTATGTACTAGCGATCCGATGAGAAGATTCCAACCATCTGCCAGCACGAATAGCATGATCTTGAAGGGTAATGAAATCAACGCTGGCGACACCATCATCATGCCCAAGGACATTAATACGCTGGCCACTACCATGTCGATAATGAGGAACGGGATAAAAATGACGAAACCAATTTGGAAGGCGGTTTTTAGCTCGCTGATGACATAGGCTGGTACCAGAATTTTTAGTGGTACCTGATCCGCACTTTCCAACGGCTCGCTATTGGAAATCTGAACAAAAAGGGCGAGATCCTTTTCACGTGTTTGCCGCAGCATAAATGCTTTGAGTGGTACGCTGCCGGTATCGAATGCTTCTGTCAGCGAAAGTTTATCCTCGCTGTATGGCAGATAGGCGTCAGTATAAATTTTGTCAAGTACCGGCGACATAACGAAGAAAGTGAGAAACAAGGCTAGTCCAATCAGCACCTGATTGGGTGGAGAGGATTGTGTGCCAAGAGCGGAGCGTAACAACGATAGCACGATGATTATGCGGGTGAAACTGGTCATCAGCAGCATTACGGCCGGTAAAAAGCTTAATGAGGTGAGCAGCAGTAACGTTTGCAAGCTAAGCGAGTAGGTCTGCCCACCCCCTGATGTGGCGGTGCTGGTAAATGCGGCCAGGCCCGGATCGGCCGCAAAAGCTGCTGGGGCCAGGCTAAATAACAGGGTTGCCAGTAAAAGCGGACTAAGGGATGAGAAAGCAAGTAATATCCTATTTTTGGATGCGCTGATGGGCGCATTGCGTCGTTTTTCCGCGCTTGTGTGGCTAGCCACAATGCACTTGAAACGCATAGCACTGCATCCCGTCAGCTTCCCAGAAAACGGAGCATCGGTTATTTTCTCATTCCTAAGGTGCATTACGTTTTTCCATCATTTGTTTAAGCCAAGCCTGAAATTTTCCATTTTTACTGTTATCCATGTTCACTTGTGGTGCAGGTAATTCGGCTTTTGCCATGCTATGCAGGGTGCGCACCTGTCCAGGAGCAACGCCTACTACCAGCCAGGTATCGTTGACTTCAACCAGTACGATGCGTTCACGTTGGCCTACCGCTACCGTAGCTTGCACTTTAATTAGGTTATCTGCGGCATGTTGAGGCAGATTGATGCGTTTTAATATCCATGCAACCAGTACCACCGCTGCCAATACCAGTAGCAAGCTAAAAATGACTTGCAGTATGCTGCCGCTAGACATTGCTGCAGGTGGGGGAGGGGTGTAAGCAGGGCGTGTATTTTGAGCAGTTGCGAGTAGCGGTGTGTAACAACAGGTGATGACGCAGAGACGCGCGCAAATGAATTTTGCTTTGGTAAACATGTTGCCGAAAATATTCATTTTAGCGGCTGAGACGACGCAGGCGTTCAGATGGGGTGATAACGTCGGTGAGGCGGATACCGACCTTGTCATTCACCACGACGACTTCGCCTTGCGCGATCAGAAAGCCATTGATCATTACATCGAGCGGTTCGCCCGCTTGGCCGGTCAGTTCTACTACCGATCCTTGTGCCAGTTGTAGCAGATTCTTGATTGGCATCTTGGTGCGTCCAAGCTCGACCGTTAGTTGAACCGGGATGTCCATGATCATATCAAGGTCGTTGTTTACAGCTGTGCCAGTTGTGCTGGCAAATTGCGCGAATGTATGCGGTTTAGCAGCGGGTTGAGATTCGCTGGACGGTACACTGGTAGCCGGCTCATCCTTGGCTGCACTCCAGTCATCGGCTTCGGATGGAGTGCTGGCAGCCTGTTCAGCCATTGCTGCACCCCAGTCATCGGCGCTAATTTGGTCCGAATTTTCGTCAGTCATCATTGTCTCCCTTTGCCAAATCGCCATTTGTGCTACTCAGTATTTTTTCCACTTTAAGGGCGTACTGATTGTTGAAAATGCCATATTTGCATTGTATTACTGGCACTTCATCCACTAGCGCTGTAATGCTGTCTGCTATTTCTAATGGAATAAAATCGCCGTTGCGCATTCCTAGCACCTGTTCAAACTTAATTTGAGCGTGACCAAGTACGACAGTTAGTTCTATTTCTGCGGACTGCACCTGTTTGGATAGCGTGCGTAGCCAGCGCTTGTCTACAACCGTATGGTCACCTTGCATGGAGCTACAGAGCAGCTCGCGGATGGGCTCTATCATGGAATAGGGAAGTAAGACATGGAGTGCACCACCAACGCCGCCAAATTCAATGTCGAAAGTGGTGGATACAACGACTTCGTTAGGTGTGGCGATAGTGGCAAATTGCGGGTTCATTTCCGAACGTACAAATTCGAATTTCAACGCATATACAGCTTGCCAAGCTTTGTTATATGACTCGAATACGGCAGCCAGTAGTCGTTGAATGATGCGCTGCTCGGTCTCGGTAAATTCGCGTCCCTCGACCCGGCTGTGAAAGCGCCCATCACCACCGAACATGTTGTCGACTACCAAAAAAATCAGGTTAGGATCGAAAATAAACAGCCCATTCCCACGTAAAGGATTGGCTTGCACGATGTTGATATTGGCAGGTACAGGCAGATTACGGAGGAATTCGCTGAATTTCAGTACACGTATAGGCCCCACAGAAATTTCTGCAGTACGCCTGATTAAATTGAATAAAGTAATTCTGAATAGACGCGCAAAACGTTCATTGAGGATTTCCAGCGTGGGCATGCGTCCACGCACGATACGTTCCTGCGTGCCCATGTTATATGGGCGCACAGTGCCTTCTGGATCAGGTGCTGCGGCGACCTCATCCGGCTCCGAAGTTATTCCTTTGAGTAGTGAGTCAACTTCGTCCTGAGTGAGAAAATCGCTCATGGCCTTATCACTGGATGATGAAAGAGGTAAAGAGAACGCCTATCATGTTGTCATTCACCTCGATTTTGGATTTTGCGTGTGTAATCTCTTCAACTTCTGCAACAGCTTCTGCTAGATTTTCTGCTTCCACGCTTGATACAACCCTGGATTTGGCATGTGCATCAATGTTCGATTTGGAGAGGGTGGGCGTGTTGCGCAGTCCAAGTACAAATTCGGTTTCAGCAATAATTTCATTGACGAGTTCTTTTTTACCTTTTGATGTAGTCAATTCTGAAGGGCGTTTACCGGATAGCAGTACCAACAGGCGGCTACGAATTTCGGGCAAATTCTGCTTGATTTGTTCTTGCAGATCTTCCTGAAATATTTTTAGTGAGATGCCGATTTGTAAAAATTGGTCAGTTCTCTCGCGTTGCAAGTTAACCGTAAAAGGTTCCAATGGAATAAATATTGGCTTCTCGGTTGATTTTGCATACTTTGTGGAGTTCTTGCCATTGTGATTGTCGCCCTTGCTAAAATACCATCCTGCGCTGCCTGCTATCCCTAGCATCAAGACGCTACCTATGATAATGAGCAATAATTTTTTGCTTTTCGGTTTTGTATTTCTTTCAGTTGACGCGGCACCCGATGCTTCTTTTGCTGCTATTGGTTTTGCCATTGCGGCTCCTTAATTTATGAGTTGAATTATCAGAGAGATTCAATCTGTGTGATAAATGGAATAAGGCGGAGAATTCCCTCCAACTTGTCATTTAGTAACGCTCAGGTTTGGTAGCGCAGTTCACTTTTTTGCTAATAGCGGGGGCAAAACCGTAGGAATTTCAAACTTTCTAAAATTAGGGACTCGAATAATTACCGTACTAATGTGTTGTCCATCAGGCAAACGTATCGACTGATCCTTGATGGTGGTGCCCATACCTGACTTGGGTTCCGACTCCGAGCGTATCCTGATCCATTTGTACTTGACCGCCTTCCCTCCTTTGCTGTTGGGCAGTCTGTCTCGTTTGTTGTTCTCTGGGAGATTGGTCGCTTACCGTGGCATTGCCCAGCATAATCCCATTATCGGCCAGCATTTCACGAAGTTTAGGCATTGCTTGTTCTATCGCATCGCGCACAACGGCATGCGATGAAGTGAAAAGCGCAGTGGCTTGGTCACCGTTCACTTTTATTAATACTTCCAGCGGGCCTAGTTGTGGCGGATTCAGGCGAAGCTCTGCACTTTGTCCGTGCTGGGATGTCACCCAAACGATCTTCTGGCTAAATTCATCAGCCCATGCCTGATTTGCCACGGGTGTGTTTATGGAAACTGGTATCGGTGAATTCACGTTCGCGAGATGTGACACTGGAGCTTGTGGTGCAGCCAGAGGCGTTGCATTTGGTTGTGGTGCGCTGAGCTGTGAGGAGAATTCGGGTGTGAGTTGTGCCTCAGTCAATATCACCTTTCCTTTGCTGTTATTACCGGCACTCAACATTTCTGCCGCAATTGCTGATTCGTCGTAATTTAAGAGTAGATCACTCGTGGTGAGTGATTGTGTACGTTTGTCTGAGGCGGCTTCTGATTGAGCAGCCTGCGTGCGACTGTTTGCTATTTGTGCGGCAAGGTTATTTGGCAATAAAGCTGCCAGCATATTATTGGGTAATGCACTGGCATCATCCGGTGTGGGCACTTGCAGTTCAACAGACTGTTCATTGGTGGCAGGTGTTGTAAGTGTGTCATCCGAGGCGAAAGTGGTCAGCATACCGGCGTCGGGGGCATTGCTTTCATCAGGCGGGGTACTATCTGCAAGCTGACGCGCCAGCATGTCGCCGAAAGGCTTTGTTGGTGCTGTACTATTGCTGGCTACAGCGGGCGAAGATGCCGGCACAGTAGGCGAGATCACTGGGATGACTATGTTTTGCATGGTGTCTCCTGAGGTTAGCTTTCTTCTTTTGCGGCCATGGCCTTGAGTGCAGAGTGGCGACCTGTGTGCTCGTCCTGTTGCCGCTGTTCTAGTTTTTCTTCCAATTTTCTTTCGCCTTCTAGATGTCGTTGTGCCAACGTATCGAAGGATTTCATTTTTCGCTGTGTATTGACCAGCTCGCTCCGTCCAGCGTGCATCGAGAGGTGTATTTTTTCAATGGCAATGCGCTGTTGTGCAACTGCTTCGTCCAAACGACGTATGAAATCTTGAAAATTGCGCAAACTAATTTGATTGATGCCGTTTGTTACTGCTTGCTGCAAGCGTGTCTGATAGTCTTCGCGATATTGTTCCAAGGTCCGCAACTTGGTTTGTGCGGCCTGCTGCTGCTGGATTATCTGGCCGAATTTTCGGGTGGCATCTTCGTTTTTTTGATGTGCTAAATGTACCAGCGGTTGCATGGAAAATGTCTTGGTCATGGTTTAGTTGCCTCAGTGCTGATTCTCAAATAGATGGCTAAAGGCGGCGATGCCACTAGCGTAAGGTTCACGCTCAAACATACCTTGCTTGAGGAAGCCTTCCATATAGGGATAGAGCGCAAGCCCTTCATCCAATAACGGATCACTGCCACTGACATATGCGCCGACACTGATCAAATCGTGGTTGCGTTGGTAATGTGCATACAGATGTTTGAAACGGTGTACCAGAGTGAAATGCTGTTCTGAAACAAGGCTACTCATAACGCGGCTGATAGAGGCTTCAATGTCTATGGCCGGGTAATGACCTTGCTCAGCCAAGCGGCGCGATAACACTATATGGCCATCTAAAATGGCACGTGCGCTATCGGCGATTGGATCTTGTTGGTCGTCGCCTTCTGTTAGTACAGTATAAAACGCGGTGATCGAACCGCCGCCTTCCGTGCCGTTACCGGCACGCTCTACCAGCTGCGGCAACTTGGCAAACACCGAAGGCGGGTAACCCTTTGTAGCGGGCGGCTCGCCAATAGCCAGTGCAATTTCACGTTGCGCCATGGCATAACGGGTGAGCGAATCCATAATCAGCAATACATGCTTGCCCTGACCACGAAAATATTCGGCTATAGTTGTGGCATAGGCGGCACCTTGTAACCGCATCAGAGGGCTGGTGTCGGCAGGAGCAGCGACTACAACGGAACGCGCCATGCCTTCTGTCCCCAGAATATTAGTGATGAATTCTTTTACCTCGCGCCCGCGTTCGCCGATTAAGCCCACCACGATGATATCGGCGCTGGTGTATCGTGCCATCATGCCAAGTAACACACTTTTGCCTACACCACTGCCAGCGAACAGTCCCATGCGTTGGCCGCGTCCGACAGTGAGCAAATTGTTAATAGCTCGAACGCCGACATCCAAAATGTCAGTGATCGGTGCGCGGTTCAGTGGATTGATGGGACGACTTTGCGAGGGTGCGGTTGTTGCTGCCACTAGCGGCCCTAATTGATCCAATGGACGCCCCGCCCCATCCAGTACTCGGCCGAGTAATTTGTCACCTACCGGCAGGTGGCGTGTGTGATCAGTCGCACGCCGCCGAAATGGTCGCTGTTTTCCGCCCAACAGTGGTGTACATACCGATTCTAGTGGCACTACGCGCGCGCCGGGTATCAGGCCATTAACATCGTTTTCTGGCATGAGAAAAATTTTTTCACCAGAGAAACCAACCACTTCCGCTTCGACTCGATTGTTGGGTAATTCGATAACACAAGTACTGCCAACCGCCATTCTTAAGCCGACTGCTTCCATCACTAACCCGGTGACCTTGGTCAAGCGGCCACTGATTAATAAAAGTTTGCTTTGAGCGACTAACTTCTGGTTGTCTTGCAGGTAAGTTTGCCAATTCTTGGCGTGCTCGCCTATAGGAGTCAAAATGTCAGCAGGGTTTGAAATGATAGGAGAGGTCATGATTCCAGCCATGCGTTGTCTTGACCGATAGAATCGACTATTCGTTGCCAGCGTATTGGCAGAGTAGCGTCAATTTGGCTATGTGCAGTTTCTACACGGCAACCCCCGCGTTCAATTTCATTATCCTCGAAAATTTTCCAACCGGTTTGGAGCAGTTGCTCTCCCATGCTGGTGCGCAGTAGTATTGCATCGTCCGTGTGTACAACAAGATGGGCGTTTTGATTGAAGTACGGCAGTTCGCCAATAGCTGCGCGCACCACACTTAGCAGTAGCTCAGGCTTGATTTTGAGTGACTGTTGAAGCATTTGTTTAGCAATTTCTAAGGCCAAGTTCAGTAAGTCCTGTGAAATCTGCTGATCCATTTGCTGCAATTCTTTGTTCAATGAATCCAGCAACTTTGCCATACGTTGTGCTTCAATGGCAGCCTGTTTAATGCCCTCGGCATAACCTGCCTGATAACCTTCTTCGTGCGCCTGCATTTGGATATGTTCAAGCTGCGCTGCAGTGGGTAAGTCGATCGCGGGGGGAGGAGGGGGCTCCGCTTCCTTCACCGTATCAAAGGCGGGCAATTCCCAGCGTTGATAGGCAGTGAGGTGTTCTTTTGGGGTGATGGCATCAGGCATAGGATTCTTCTCCGCCTGGTCCGCCTAGAGTGATCTGTCCTTCCTCTGCAAGGCGCTGTACTGTTCTAAGAATTTCTTTTTGTTCCGCTTCCACTTCACTGACCTTGACCGGACCTTTTCCACTCAAATCTTCGCGCAGCGTGTCGCCAGCACGTTGCGACATATTTTTGAAGATTTTTTCACGTAATTCCTCGCTCGCGCCTTTAAGTGCCACAATGAGCGATTCGGACTGAACCTCCCGCAGAATGAGCTGAATATTGCGGTCATCTACCTCCAGCAGATTTTCAAAGACGAACATTTGATCAAGAATTTTTTCCGCCAAGTCGGCATCATGATCACGGACTTTTTCAATGATGACACCTTCCTGTACACTGCCCATGAAGTTGAGGATTTTCGCTGCGATGTTAACACCGCCCTTGATGCGCTTCTTGTTGACCGCGTTGCCAGTCAATAACTTGGTTAATACATCGTTTAGTTCACGTAGTGCGGTGGGCTGTACCCCATCCAGCGTGGCAATGCGCAATAGTACGTCGCTGCGCGTACGTTCTGCCAATAAACCCAGAATACTGGCAGCCATATCCGGTTCGAGATGCACAAGGATGGCGGCTATGATTTGGGGGTGTTCATTGGCGACCAGTTCGGCGACCGATTCCGGATCCATCCATTTCAGGCTTTCTATGCCGCTAGTGTCGTTATTTTGCAAGATGCGATCGAGTAAGCCGGCTGCCTTGTCGTCTCCCAGCGCTTTGGTCAGCATGCTGCGGATATAATCGCTTGCATCCATACCAATGGTTGTTTTTTGTGCCGCAATCTCGTGAAACTCATTGAGAACACTGCTAACCTGTTCGTGAGTCGTGTTTTTGAGCGTTATCATGGCAGTACTAATCTTCTGCACCTCTTTTGGTTCGAGATATTTAAGCACCTCTGCTGCCTCGTTTTCGCCGAGTGTCATTAGCAAAATCGCACTTTTAGTAATGCCGGCATCACTCATTACTATTCACCCATCCCTGCACGACTGATGCCACGATCTTGGGATCTTGTGCCGCTATTATTTTTGCGTTCTCTATATTTTTTTTATGAACGTTATTTGCCTCTTGTGATTTGTCTTGCACTGTATCTTGCGCTGTGTCGAGTTCTGTAGCCGCAGCTTGCGGGGCATCATCAGTTTTGCTCGCAACTGCTGCTGCAGACGCGGCGGAAAAATTTCTGAGCGCTGGACGAATAACACCGAATAACAGGTACAGTCCGATGCCTGTGATTAATAGATATTTTAGTAAATCCTTCCCTAACGCGATCATTCCTGGCTGTTTCCAGAAAGGCTCTTCTGGAACGATAACTTCCTTCTCCACATTGAAGGCGCTGTTCAGAACGTTCAGGCTGTCACCGCGGCCGACATTGAAGCCCATGGCGTCTTTCACCAATGCAGTAATTTGCTCTTTTTCACTGTCGTTAAGCGGTTTAGATATTTTCTTTCCATCTTTGTCGGTAACGGTGCGATTGTTTAACACTACTGCAACTGACAAACGCTTAATGCTGCCTACAGGCAATTTGGTATGGCGGATGGTTCGATCCACTTCATAATTGATGGTGGCTTCCTTGATAGAGTTTGTCACAGCAGAGGCCGCACCAGTTGCTGCCTCTGTTCCGGGCGGGGCGACGATGGGTGCAGTGGCAGGGATCGGCGGTTGATTCGATAATGCACCGGGTACACCAGTCGCATTTTGGCCGCTGCCATTCGTCGAATCCATTGTTTGCTGGCTGCGCAAAGTGGATTGTTTCGGATCTTGGTTGGGTTTATAACTTTCGGCAGTTTGCTCGGTTTGTGCGAAGTCTATGTCTGCTGTGACTTGTGCTCGTACATTGTTAGCGCCGATCAGTGGCGCGATGATGGCTTCAATACGATTAATATAGTCCTGCTCAATTTGACGCACGTAGCTGATTTGAGTTGCGTCCATTTGTCCAGCTTTGTCATTTTTGGAAGAGCTTAGCAACTCGCCGCTTTGATCTACAACGGTAACATTTTTGGCAGGCATATTTGGCACACTGCTGGAAATCAGGTGCACGATGCCACTTATCTGGCTGCCATCCAGAGTGCGTCCAGGATACAGTGTCAGCACCACAGATGCGCTGGGCTGCTGCTTCTCTTTCACAAATACCGTTGGTTTGGGTATGGCCAGATGCACGCGCGCGCTTTGCACCGATGCCAACGTTTGAACCGAACGTGCTAATTCACCTTCTAAAGCACGTTGGTAATTCATCTGCTCGAGAAATTGGCTGGTGCCGAACTTCTGATTTTCCATCGATTCGAACCCGACCAAGCTACCCTTGGGTAAACCCTGCGAAGCCATCCGCAAGCGCACCTCATGCACCTGATCGGAGGGAACCAGCAGGGTACCGCCGCCTTCAGCAAACTTGTAAGGTACATTCATTTGTTGCAGCGATTCGATGATAGCTCCGCCATCACGATCAGAAAGATTGCCATACAACACACGGTAATCAGGAGTTTTCCCCCACATCCACATGCCGAATAGCAGCGCAGCTATAGCCGCAACGGCGACCATTAGGCCCATGCTTTGCTTGCTATTGAATCCCGCAAGCGTTTGCATCATTGTAGGGGTTAGATTTTGCTCTGCCATTGTATTCGTCGTGTTTTATATTTATTCTATTTTGGAAAAAATGGTTAAGTAACTTAAGTTGTGCCAGTAATGCGTCCCGTTAAAACAATTACAAACAATCCGTTCGGATTAAGCGCTTGCCACAGGCCAGTATTAGCGCTGGACAAGCGCATCGACAAGAATACCGGGAACAGTAATGCTTTATTCGGTATGCACTACTAGTAATTAAGTTAACAAAGTGGAGTGTATTCACTCGCTGAAATTAATTTAGTTTCAAGATCTGTATTTTCATTACTAATTTAATAAGACGCATGCTATACATTATCACTTGACGCTTCAAACGCGGTACGGTGAAAAGCGAGCAGATTCTGCTGCTTTTCTGACGCTAAAATCGTGAGGGCGAGTGATAAGGTGCTAGTTCAAATAGTAGAGGTGAATTATGAAAATCTCTGGGGTGGATAGTTTGCTGAGTGAAATGCGCGCTGCAATGATCTTAGCGCAAGGCGGGGGGGCTGCACCGAAAGCCGCTGAGAGTACAACGACAGATTTCGCTAGCGTGCTGAAATCTTCGCTGGATAGTGTAGCGCAGGCTCAGAGTCACGCCGGAGCCATGCAAAAGGCTTTTGTGCGGGGCGATGAAAACGTTACTTTGAGCAACGTGATGATAGATGGGCAAAAGGCGAACATTTCCTTTCAAGCTACTATTCAGGTTCGTAACAAGGTAATCGCAGCTTATAACGACATTATGAACATGCAGGTGTAGCAGCCTGTCAGACTTAAAGAGTGCTGCATGAGTTTGATGTAATCGGCGCAGTATTAATATTCTTTAGAACGATTTGCGGTTATACAGTAAAGAACATCAGAATGATTCACTCGTGCAATTTTGGTGCATGCATGTATCTAGCAGCCTGGTAATTAAGCAATTTAATATTACTCAAGTTTCCACACTTCTAAGCTGTGAAGATGGTCCGTGCTTATTACCGCTGCGTCAGTCTTTCGCTTTGTAGATGGGTAAGATACCGTTGCAGGAGGATGGCCATCGTGCCATTCAAGCGGATGAATTCGCAGCCGGCACGTTTCTTGACCTCGCCATTGTGCATGGTAATTATAAAAATATTTTTTACGAGTATAGTAGCCGTCAGCATGCCAACATTCGGCAGCTGAATATTGCAGACTGAATAAATTTTCCCGGGCTGAAATTCGGTATCGTGCTCTTCGCATACCAGAGCCACGCCCCCGCCACTGATATCCATGATAGTTGGGCAGCTCTTGAGAATGGGTGCGCCTGGCTTTGCGGGAATGACACAAGTGAGCGGATTTTTCACAGGGGCGAGCAAGCGGAAATAATCGCGTCGCTGTAAGTACAACAGGCTATTAGGCATCGGCAAACAAAATGCTTGTTTATTTTTGAACCAAGTGTTTTCGATGCGGTGTGTTACGAACTGCACTTTTACCTGCAGATGCGAACTGATGAAAATTATTTTATGGCTTGGCAGAATACGCAAATTATCTGCCTCACTGTGACTCACATCCAACCATACATTTTGCTCGTCAACTCCAAGCACCGTGGTCAGGATGAAATCATTTCCATCTTCGTAGTAAAGTGCCGCGAGTGATTTTTTTTTCGCAATGGCGCGCAGGATAGACTGAATTTCTTTTTTCGAGTGTATGCAGAATTCACTCTTCACATCATCGGAAATCAGCTCTATTTTTAACGGAATTTCTTTTTCTATGGCCATGCTGCACCTAATCAAAATTTATTCATACTTTAAGTATACCGAGACTTTTTTTCGGCTATGCCTAAATTAAGGGGTGTTTTGTATGCTTATAAATGGTATGAACAAGTGAAAGGTCTTACAGACTGCTGAAAATTAGATTTTTAGAAGTGCCCTTGAATCAGTTGATGATATTACCGAACCATTTATCAATTGGATTTTAAATTAGCTGGGGTTTCCACATGATCCAAGCGGTATAGCCAAACTAGCAGTTCCGCCACAGCCAAGTAAAGTTGCGGTGGAATGTGCTGATCCAGTTCAACTTGCATTAGCAAGCCTACCAGATCCTCCGATTCATGCACAAACACGCCATTTTCTTTGGCGCGTTTGATTATAGCTTGTGCGATCAAACCACGCCCCTGTGCCACAACTCGGGGAGCTGATTCTTGACCTTGATAAGCCAGAGCGACAGCCATTTGGCGTTTATTGGGTGGGTTCATCTTGTGTGACTAGCGTACTGATAATTTGAATTCCTCGATCGGACATGGTGGTGACCAGTTGCGAACTGGCATTGCCTAGCGCGGTGCGTGTTGCTGAGGAATTTGCATTCAGAGTTAGGCTCAGGCCTAAACTATTGAAGCTTAACGTGGCGGAAACCATGCCCAGATTGGGCAGGTCAAGTTGGACGTGTGTGGTCCATTGCTGCTGGTTTTCAGTAGCAGGCGTATGTGAAGCTTGTTCGTGAATTTCCCATTGCATGGTCTGGTTTGGCCAGATGTTACCTTGCCATAGTACCTGCCGTGCTTCAAGTGCGTTGAATTGCTGCTGTACAAGTGATTGCAAGTGCTCGGGAATAACGGGTATTTTCCCTTCCGTTGAAGCTGGCGTATTAATTCGGGTTACAGGGGGTATATTCCCGCCCTGTATGGATGATGCTTCCTTGTTTGTTGAGGAATTCGCTCTTGCGGAATTCTGCGGTTCTTGTAAAAGCTGTTCAGTGCTACGCGCACCCTTAAGCCATTGAGCCTGATGGGACTCGTAGAACAGACCGCTGTTACCCAAAGCAGCCTGTAACAATCCGGCCATTTGTGCGCTTTGCATGGTCTGCGGTGTTGATAAAAGTGGTGTACTTTGCATCACGTGCATAGTGTTTTTTTCGCGTGGTTGCTGTGACAGGGAAGACAGTAGCCGTGCAACTGAACTTAATTGCTCATCCGTGGATACCGGGTTATTCGAAGCAGACATACTGAAGCTCAGGCGGGGAGCGGTGGCGATGACTTGTAGCTTGATTGTGTCGCCAGTGCTAATAAAAGCAGGAAGTTGCATTTTGGTAATCTGGTCGCCAATACGCACATTGAACACACCGGGGGATACCTGAGTTTGCACAAGACCCTGAATTTTTTGTCCCGGCTCAAGCTGCCCTGCTTTTGGCGCTATATTAGCTGTAGAAGTCGGAAGCGGTTTTTGCGCGAACGCAAGCTCCTTGAGCATGTTCTGGAGCTTTGTGGGCTGTATGTGCGATGGCATGTTATGCAGAGTGCAGCATTATTATGCCGCATTCTTGATGCACGGTCATGGCCGCGCGCACTCTCAATTGTTAATATTGACTGGAATAGGTCTGCTGCAAACGGCGCTCTTGCCCCGTGCTATGCATAATGTTCTGTAATTGAGCCACCCACGGTTCAGTGTGGTAACGGATTTCTGCATCGTCCGCAAGGATTTGACGGATCAATTGCACTTTACGTAATCGTGTACCCTCGTCCGTCAGGATACCCATATCTTGAGTTTTCATGATTTCTACATGCCGACTACACTTTTTCTCCAATTCCACTAACTGATCCCAATGGCCGTCTGTGGCAGCCACGCGCATTTGATTGGTGATTGATGAAAGAAATTCGTAATTTTCGATAACTGAATTCATGGCTTACATCCTTTAATCTTGGTTTGTTGATCGAGGCACTGTGTCGCGATCATATAGACATGCCTTAGGTTGTAGATTCAATCTATGCGCCTTTATTTGGTCTATCGGCTAGCGCTCTGATAACTTTAGCTTGGTTCCAATTTTTTTCATCTTCTAGCCCAACTAGTGTGGTGCGTCAATTAGAAGTGTACTTATTAAAAGTGGCGCGAGAACTGAATTGGCTTGGCAACACGCATGGCACAAGAGAAGGTACAGATCTCCTAAGCTATAATTTTAGAGGCCAAGCCTTCAATAAGCTCCATTATTTATGACGCGTTACACTAATCTATTAGACATTGCCGTAAGCTGACATTGCATGTCTGCCGATTGTTGATTGTGGTTGCGCAGTTGTTGATTGGGCGATGAATGTTTGCGGCTTAACAGCAGGGATAGCGTGTGCTTGGACGATGGTGGGGGTGGCGGGTAAAGAAGTTGAGACTTCCGGACGTATACTTTCCCACGCCCCTTTGAGTTCAGCTAGTAATTTGCACACTTCGTCCAGAATGTCGGTGTCGTTTTGCTGGTTGGCAAGCAACAGGCGCTGACTTATGTAGTCATACAGGGAAGAAAGATTCTGTGCCAGTTCACCACCGGCATTCATGTCGAGGCAGGCTTTCAGCCCTCCGTCAATAATCGTGATAGCCTTGGATATAGATGCACCTTTGGCGGCGGTTTCTTTGCGCAAAATTTGGTTCTTGGCCGATATTGTGGCCAGTAATACGCCTTGATATAGCATCAAAATGAGCTTGTGCGGGTCAGCCGCATTCACGCCTGATTCAATATCAATTTTGTTATAAGCATTGATTGCAGTAATGGTGGTCATGGTCATTCTCCCAAGTTATAGGTTGGCGATTTGATCGAGTTGTTGAGTTAAAAAAACACTGGTTTGGTTCATTCTGCTCAGAAGAACATCCAGCGCAGTAAATTGGGCGCGAAGTCGCCTTTCGATGCCGACTAAACGATTTTCCAGGGCATCGCGACGGTCATCTATACCTTTGATAAGATTGTTAATGCCATTAGTTTTATTGGCAATCACGCCGTCGCTTGTTAATACTGAACTTGCCAATTTTTCGAGTGTGAATGCAAATCCATTTGAAAAATTCAAGTCGCCCCGGTCGCCTAAAGCGCCACCACTAATGGTGATACTCAATCCTTGCGAGTTGTTTAAAACTTGGCCGGAACCAGTACCGCTTATCCCACCGATGGATCCCGCAACGTCTACCCCAGCGGTTTGCGTGGGACTCGCGCCAAGCAAGTCACTGGCGCCATCTCCGTTGATAGTAACGCTGGAGATCGATCCATATTTGGACGACGTGATCGAGAGCACACCACCATTTTGTTCAACCGCAACCTGAATGCCCGCGTTGCTAAATGCGGTTGCACCATTGATTTTGGCTTGCAACCCCGCAGCTAATGTTTGAGCGGTATAAGTCCCCACATCCAAAGTAACTGAAGTGCTAACGCCATTAACGTTCACGTCCAGCGTATTATTTGCACTTGTAATAGTCGTGTTGGCCTCACTATTTCCAACGGTATTACCTTGAGTGGCAATTTGAGTAACATTCACTGCAAAGCTACCGGCTTTGGTATTGCTGGTTGCAGAGTTAAAGGTAATCAAACTATCCGTTCCCTTGCCGACAGAGGCAAATATACTTGCAATGTCGTTGACATTATTGGCTATTGCGCTATTGAGTTTAGTATCGTCCAGCGCGAGGGAACCATTTTTTTGGAATGAAACACCTATTTGAGATAGCGTGGCCAGCTCACCTGAAGCCCCTACGACTGGTGAGCCAAGTGCATTCCTCAGCTGTGATTGCAGGGAACGTACGGTGCTATCGCCCTGCAAGACGGCTGCTTGTTTAGTTGCTGGATTGAAAGCAGAAATATCATTTAGCGTTTTTGAAAGCTCATTGTAAGCTTTAACAAAGCTGGAGACCGAGTTACTGATAGAGGCTTTGTCATGCGCCACGGTCAGTGTTGTCGGTGTTGTGGTGATACTTTTTAGATTGAGCGTGACACCCTGTATCACATCGGCAACAGAGTTTGAAGTCTTGCTGACTGATACGCCATTTACTTTGAAATTAGCATTCGTTGCCGTAACAGTCTCGGACAAATTTTGCGTACCCGCAGGATCGTGCGCCAGCAAGCTGCTCAAGGTTGCATCGCCGCTTACGGAAATTTTCAGGCTATTGCTCACGCCCTTATTGTTCGATGAAAGCGCAAGTCGAAAGGGTGTGTCACTACCATCATTGATGATGGTCGCTGTTACACCTAGCTTGGCAGTGTTTATGGCATCGCGTATACCTTGTAGCGAATTATTGCTGCTGTCTATGGTGATACTCTTGGTGCCATTGCCGTTTGAGCTGAACGAGGTAACATCGGTATATTTTTGGGTTATTGGATCCAACGTTCCACCGTTAATGGTGCCAAAATCAAAAGTAACCGTAGTCGCAGTGCCATCACCGATGGCAGCAGTGCTACTCATTTGCCCCGTAGCGGCAAGTTTTTGCGACTGGGCCAGGCTGCTCACCTCCAAAGAGTAATTTCCCGCCACAGCAATACTACTGGCTGTAGCAGACAAAATAGTGTCGTCGGAAGGAATGGCATCGAGGCTGGTAAAGCTACCTTTGTTGCTTAAGCTTTGCATGGTCGATTGAAAGCTGGCTACTGCTCCCTTTATGCTACCGTAGGCAGAAAGTTTGGTTTGGTGGCTCGCTTCTATGACGTTAAGCCGGTTGATGGGTTGCCGCTCAACCGTCATCAACTGACTTACTATGCTGTTGACATCAAGGTTGGTTGACGAGATTGCGGTCTCCATAATCGGTCTCCTTAGGATTTTTGATTCAGCAATACGCCCTGCTGAAATTGGCCTATTGCGCTAGCAATCGCTAGCATTTCTTCCGAGGGAAATTGGCGAATTAAGTCACCCGTTTCCGTATCTATCAGCTTGACTATTGATCTTTTGGTGTCAGTGTCCACACTAAACTCCAAGCTCCTGTTTGACTGTTCAAACACCTTGTTGGCATCGTTTAACGCACTTTCCAACTGGGCAGAAGAGAGGGGTTGCTCCGCAACCTTCACTGCTGATACCTGAGATAACACAGATGATTCGACAGGTTGAGCTGTGCCAATAGCGGGTGAGGTGGAAACGTTAACAGGCTTGCCATTACTGACGAGCCCATTGTTTAAAATTTTTTCAGGCGGCGAAGCCTGAGCTAGGTTGCTAGAAATTTGGTGAAGCATTTCGCTCTCCTTTTTGTTAAAGGTTCGGCCGAATTGCTTCGGCCGGTATTAATCACCTAATGTATTATCTCAATAGAGATAATACATTGTTCGGTAACTGATTTGCTTGTGCCAACATCGCTGTACCTGCTTGTTGCAAGATCTGGTTACGGGTCAGTTGTGCAGTCTCTGCCGCAAAGTCAGCATCTAAAATCCGGCTACGCGCAGCAGAGAGATTTTCTGACGATGCAGACAGACTGGACACCACGCTTGTAAAGCGGTTCTGCAAAGCACCCATGCTGCCACGTATAGTGTTGACCTGACTTAGCGCACCGTCAATCAGCGAAATTGCATTATTTGCACCTTCGAGCGTTGAAATATCCACCGTGTTAATAGCGGTCAGACCAACATTGGCGGTACTCAAGCCTGCAGCAGCTGGGGATGAGCCGCCAATACTGAATGCGTTGGCAGAGTTAAGAGTCAACGTTCCCTTGTTGCTGCTAGCTGCATAGGCTCCACTGACGCCAGCCGTATCAACGCTGGTTATTGCACCAGCGGTGCCGGTAGATACCGGTTCTGTCGGTGCAGCTACGACACCAGCGGAGCCGTACAGGGTGTTGGTCACGGTAACCGCGCCAGCGGCTCTGGAGGTGAACCCTACTGTGCCATTGCCCGCAGCTTGTTGAGCGGAGACGGCGGCGGCAAGATTAGTGGCCGTTAAGATATCGTCATCTGCTGCAGTGGCACCGCCGGTACCCAATTTAACCTGGATGTTACCTGCGGTAGCCACAGCGGTTGCATCGTGTCGCGTGAATTCGTAAGTAAGGCCACCGACTTTCAGAGTGTCGCCGATCGCAACCCCTGCACCTGCAGTAGTGGATACAAATGAACTAGCATTAGCAGTCGACGATGCGGAAGCCAGGCCGTCTGCAAATCCAGTCGATAACACGTTGGTTTTTGCGGTCAAAATCGCGTCAGTTGTCGCGCCCGAAACGGTGAATGCGTTTGTTACAGTGCTGTTCAAGGCAAGTGCGGCTCTGACATTGGCTGCCTGGGCATCAGCAGTAGTGTTGTCTATTTGGATGTTGGTAGCACTGTTGGCATCTGCACTATAGGTAAATGTAACACCCGCTACAGTCAATGTATCGCTGGCATTAGCCGTGTTAGTTGAAGTATTGGTGACTACTTGGCGGTCGCCTGCGGCAACGGTGATGACACTGTTACCGAAGGATTTTGTGGCTCCCGCCAATTCCAGGCCGGTGGCATTTTCCACCCGGGTAGCACCGTCAGCAGTGTTGGTCGCATTGGTGGTGATGTCAATAGTTTTTCCAGTATCGGAAGTTAAAGTCAATGCACCTGTACCGCCATTGACCGCTGCCGTAACGCCAGTTTGGGTCGATACAGCATTGATTGCGGCAGCGACGTTACTTCCTTGTGTCGCAACGTTGCTGGAGCCTGCAACCGCACCAATACTTACGCCATTGATGACCAAATCGCCGGACTGCAGCGATTGATTACGTTGCAAGGGATTGGTTGTAGGGCTGGTTACTGTAGTGGTGGCTGAAGAGGTTACACCGGTTTGGTTAGACACACCGTTGATGGCGGTAGAAATCGCTTCGGCTGAACCGGAAGTTGAGCTACCTACATCAATATTGTTGAGTGTTAATTGGCCGGCTGTGAGTGCAGTGCCGCTTACAGCCGAAATACTGTTGCTGGCGACCTGATAAGAGCCGAGTGCCGAAGTTTGAGAATTTCCTGTGCTGGCAATAATTGTTTGATTGGCGTTTGCGCCGACCTGAAATTGGGCTGCAGTGAATGTACCATCAAGTATGTTTTGACCGTTAAACTGAGAAGAGGTCGATACACGCTGTATTTCTGCGAGTAACTGGGTAACTTCATTGTTGAGCGATGTACGGTCAGAAGCAGAATTTGTCGCGTTAGCAGATTGAATGGCCAGTTCGCGGATACGTTGCAGGTTGTTGCCAACCTCTGATAATCCACCTTCAGCAGTTTGGGCCAATGAGACGCCGTCGTTGGCATTACGCGAAGCTTGATTTAGACCTCGAATTTGAGAAGTCATCCGGTCAGAAATTGCCAGTCCAGCTGCATCGTCTTTTGCGCTATTGATACGTAGGCCAGAAGATAAACGTTGTAAAGAGGTTTCCAGTGCGCTTTGTGATGAGTTCAGGTTTCGTTGTGCATTCAGAGATGCAACGTTGGTATTAATTACTGCAGCCATAATAATTCTCCTTTAACTGATTTTTTTCGGCATGGTTGCCATTTACTTTGGTTTGCCTCATTTTGCCAGGCTAATCAACCATAGTTACTCCAGTTAACGGAAAGGGCAGAAAAAACTTTAGGAAACACTTGATTTATTTTATTAGGCGTAGATCGCTTTATTACAATTGGGCGAATTCACTATGTTAATGATGAGTTTCATACAGTGCGCGCTTGGTAAATTGGATCACATTTCTTTTGGTTAATCGGCCACAAATACACGATTTTTTCCAGCCCGCTTGGCTTTGTACATGGCCCCGTCTGCTCGCCCGATTGTTGATTCAGGGTCTTCGCCGGTAGCATGTAATGCGACCCCAGCACTAAAGGTAATCAGCTGTCGTTTATTGTTATGCAGGAAAAAATTTTTGGTGAGCTCACGCTGCAGGCGGGTTATGGTCGCCATTGCCTCTTCCAAGCTGGTATCTATCAGGATAATGAGGAATTCTTCACCACCATAACGTGCCACTTCATCGGTCGGGCGGAGGGCATTTTTAACTACTTGAGTTAAATGTATGAGTGCTTTGTCGCCAGCCTGATGACCAAAGGAGTCGTTAAGTTGTTTGAAATTATCAATGTCGAGCAGTGCAATGCTAATGGGAGTTTGCTGGCGCTCAGCGCGCTTAATTTCGCGATCCAGTACATCATCGAGCCCGCGCCGGTTGAGTGCGCCGGTAAGTTGGTCTTCGCGTACTAATTCGCTTACATGTTCCAGCTCTTGCTCTAATCGTTTGACACGCTCTTCGGCAATGTGCGCCTGTTCTCGTGTGCTGATAAGCTCTTCATGTGAGCGCATTGAGCTAGCTTGGATGGTGCGCGTGTCTTGCATGATGTCATCCAGGATACGGCCTAATTCATTGATGTTATCTGCCTGTCCGACTTTCAGGCTGTAACCTTCAATTTTAGTGTGATATGCACCCGTTTTGTCAGTCATTTCACTTAGGCGATCGATGAAGGTGGTCATCAGGTTTTTTAGTGTGATCTTTGCATCGATCATGTTTTGTTTTAGCGAGCTTTGCTTGATGATCGTGCTGCGCAAATTGCGTTCTGCATCGACGATAGTGTATTTGCTGATGGGGTGCTCGATGATTTCCTGCAAGCTCAGAATTTGGTCGTGTAACCATTTATCTTCGGTCACTAGTTCGCCGACGTTTTCCACCACTAGGCGTAACAGGCGCATCAATCCTGCCTGAATGTTGAAATTGTCTTTGTTGCGTGATTCCAACTCGACCCAGAGCTTGTGTAGTTGCTTATTCAGTTTAGTGGCTTGAGCATAATCGCTGGTGGTACGTGCTTGTTGCGCTAATGATAGAATTTCATTCTTTAGATCAGAATCTTCGCAGTGTGTGCACTCAAGAAGTTGTGCCAGTAATTCGCGCAGTTGTTCTACAAGTTTAATATCTGATATGGCATCAATAGATTTGTCAGGAATGCTTACTGAGCTAGGGGATGAGATATTTTTCGCTGATTCTGATTCTTGTGTTGGCGGAATGAGATCATCAGGACTGGGTGCAGCTGTTATCCCCCATGAAGTTATTACCCCATGCAATTTTGTGAATAAAACATTAGAGTCATTGTTGAATTTTCTCAATACGGCTCCCACGCCTTGTTTTTTGCGCGTGAGAGTGACGCCCTTATGCGAAGCATCCATTTGCGTGAGCAGGTCACTGATCAGACTTGGCCACGCCAGCTTCAATTCGTCGCTGGTTGGTTTCTCAAGAGGTTGGGCCTCCGATGCCAAAGTTTTTTCCGTACTATCGGCCTCTGGTATTCCGCTAAGTTCATGATACAGACGCGTATAGTTTTCCGGGGTAGGAGCGATCTTGCGTTCGGCCAAGGTGCTCAGGGTTTTTCGCGCGATTTGGGATGGTGTCGTGTCATTATTCATAATTTTAATTAAAAATTAAACAAACGAAAAATTTGCCTTCTGACGATCCCCACTTTCGGAACCGGGAAAATGTTTATGTTAGCGTGCGAGAGAAAAGGTAAATCGAAAATAGTCATAAAGTATTGCTGGTTATCATTAGGATGGAGCACATTGTAGGTTATGGAGCAGGTGCTTTAAACTATGATTAAAAGCTGTATTCCGTTGTAATTCATCCTGATTGTTTAGTAATCTCGCGTGTTAATCGTGCAGCAATCTTTATCTAAGGAAAAATTCATGTGCCGATCTTGCCGCTGGCGAAAGGTTCTTGCGATTTTGTTAAGGGCGACTTGAAAAATTTAAGTTTCTAGCAGTCTGTCGGACTTAAAGAACCGTAGCGAAAATTGAGCTGGGCGAGGGGTGATTTTGCAAGCTTTCACCTTGCGGCGAAATGCTTGCTTTCCCCACTTGACGATTTTGAAGGGTAATAGTTGTTCTATCGCCCCAAAAAAACGGCGAAAGATAAACCATTCAGCTCTATTGCAGCCGATTTCCTTTAAGTCCGACAGGCTGTTAGGCAAGAGGGGGCAGGGCAAAAAAAATGAGCGCGGCAAATGATCGATATATAAGTGATAATTTTTTCGGGTAACGCCATATTGTGACGAAACAGGGTAAGCAGACAAACCGCAAAGCGGCTGCTCGCAAAATTTGATTTTTAGAGATAGTCTTAAGCTTTATTGGGCGATGTCAGTGGCAGGATTCGGACCTGAGAGAGGGGATACCAAAGGACAACTTAACCAAGGTTATCCTAGTCAAAATTGCCGTGTGGCGGCAAAATCAGCTAATTGTAATAGCGAGTGTTTGTAATTTGTATCGGGCAGAGTAGACAATGCTGCGCATGCCGCATCTGATTCTCTTTGTGCTTGTCGCCGGGTAAATTCCAGGGCACCGGTATCTTTGATTATCTGTAATACTTCGGCAAAACCTTCTATGTTGCCTTGCTCGATGGCTAGCTTTACCACCGCAGCCTGCTCGACATCTCCATGCTGCATGGCATAAATAAGCGGCAATGTGGGCTTACCCTCAGATAGGTCGTCGCCTAAGTTTTTGCCGGTTGCTTGTTCGTCACCAGAATAATCCAGAATATCGTCCACTAATTGGAATGCTGTTCCTAAGTGCATGCCATATTTGGCCACAGCTTCTTCGGTGGCGCTATCAACCTGCGCCAGGATAGCACCCAAACGCATAGCTGCCTCGAATAGCTTGGCTGTTTTACAATAGATTACACGCAAATAACTGGCTGCATCCACATTCGCGTCATGACAACTCAGTAATTGCAATACTTCACCTTCTGCAATAGTGTTGGTAGCGTCTGCCACTGTTTGCATCACGCGCATGTCATTTACTTCCACCATCATTTGAAAAGCTCGCGAATATAAAAAATCGCCAACCAGTACACTCGCTGCATTACCAAATAAGGCACTGGCAGTTGCTTGCCCACGACGCAGCTCTGATTCATCCACCACGTCATCGTGCAGCAACGTAGCGGTATGAATAAACTCCACCACCGCCGCCAGGCCGTGATGATATTTACCGCTGTAACCTAATGCATTGGCGGATAACACCACTAATGCCGGTCGTAGTCGTTTGCCGCCATTATTGATGATGTATTCGCTCATCTGATTGACCAGTGCCACATCAGAATGTAAACGGGTACGTATAATCCTGTCCACAACGGACATATCTGAGGCAAGAGATTGTTTTATAATTTCGAACGGCACAACAAACCCCCGATGATGGCAATCAAAAAACGATGGAAATTAACAAAAGGCTGCGATGGTATGGATTGTATAGAAGCCGTGTCAAGCAAATATGATTTTCGGTAGCATTTTCGCATGGAATTAAGTTCCAGAATCACATTATGGAAAGTTCATTGCGAACGTCATTTTGGGGATATTTATATCGACTGTAAATGAGTTTTGGGATAGATCTGCTATTCTTAATTATCCCTGTCTGTCCATCCTGCGGTACTGTACAGCCTCGGCGATGTGAGATGAACGGATGTTCTCGTTGTCTGCCAAATCTGCAATAGTGCGCGCCACTTTGAGTATGCGGTGATAAGCGCGTGCAGATAAGTTAAGGCGGCTAATAGTTTGTTGCAACAGTGCGGCACCCTGTGCATCAGGTGCACAGAGAAGGTCAATCTCGCTTACTGTGAGTTGTGCATTCGGTTTGCTCTGGCGTGTTAGTGCACGTTGTCGTGCGATGTTCACACGTGCTTGAATATCGACATTTGTTTCTCCATCAGCCTGTTTGAGCAAGGTTTCCTGTGGCACTGCGGGAACTTCGATCTGAATGTCTATACGATCTAACAGCGGACCAGAAATTTTGCCGCGATAGCGTGCAATTTGATCGGGGGTGCAACGACATTTGCCATTGAAATGACCAAGATAGCCGCATGGGCAAGGGTTCATTGCAGCAAGCAACTGAAATTGTGCGCGGAAATCGGCGCGGCGCGCAGCGCGAGAGATGGTGATGCGTCCACTCTCCAGCGGCTCGCGCAGCACTTCCAGTACATGGCGATCAAATTCCGGCAATTCATCAAGGAACAGTACGCCGTGCATTGCGATAGATATTTCACCGGGACGTGGATTGCTGCCGCCGCCGACCATTGCGACAGCTGATGCAGTGTGATGTGGAGATCGATACGGTCTGGTTTTCCAGCGGCTTACATCAAACATACCTCCTAACGATTGCATGGCTGCGCTTTCCAATGCTTCTGCTTCAGTCATTTGCGGCAGGATGCCCGGGAAACGCGCCGCCAGCATCGATTTGCCGGTACCTGGCGGGCCGCTCATTAACACGCTATGACCACCAGCGGCGGCAATCTCAAGCGCGCGCTTGGCCTGCCCTTGTCCCTTTACTTCGCGTATGTCCGGGTAGTCCGGCATAATAGGCTGTGCACTGGCGACTTGACGGGTAAGTGCAGCACGACCAGACAAATGAGCCGCCACCTGCAACAAGGATTGCGCAGGATACACTGCTGCATCTTCTACCAGCGCCGCTTCGACGGCATTTATTTCAGGAAGAATAAATGCCCGCCCGTTGGATGCCGCGTGATAGGTCATTGCCAGCGCGCCGCGTATTGGCCGTAGTTCGCCAGTTAGCGCCAGTTCACCGGCAAACTCATATTCGGCAAGATGGTTTGTGGGTATTTGTCCAGATGCGGCAAGAATGCCTAGCGCGATGGGTAAATCAAAACGTCCGCTTTCTTTGGGTAGGTCGGCAGGCGCGAGATTTACCGTGATGCGGCGGCTGGGAAACTCAAACTGGCAAGTCAGCAAAGCTGCACGGACACGATCCTTGCTTTCTTTGACTTCGGTTTCCGGCAGACCGACAATAGTAAAGCTGGGCAGGCCGTTGGCAAGATGTACTTCGACGGTGACCAGCGCGGCATCCATGCCGGAGAGGGCGCGGCTATATAAAACCGCGAGGCTCATTTATTAAGTGGTTGCTTGAGCTTCAAGGGTTGCTTGTGCTTCAAGGGCTGCGACCCGTTCTTCCAGAGCCGTCAATTTCTCAATTGTGTGAGATAGCAGTTGGGTTTGCACATCGAATTCTTCGCGCGTCACCAGATCCAGCTTTGTAAAACCTTGCGCCAGCAAGGCGCGAGCATTCTTCTCAACATCTTTTGCCGGGCTGTTAGCCACCGCTTTGCTTACCTTGGCGGAAATTTCATCGAAGAGTTTTGCATTGAACATCGTGGATCTCCATACTTATGCATGAGGCATTATAGTGTAGCAAACTTTTCTTGGGCTATAGATGTGTCAAAATGAGTTTTACCAAAGTGCGCTACCTTGGGTTAGCCAAGAATGTCGGTCGCACATAATGCTTGTCTCGAAATCGATTAATAGCACAGGTAGCCCAGAGCAGGGGATGGTTGGCGAAAAGCCTAAGGAGCAGCCCGATAGGGTAGAACAAAATGAGTTGAACTTGCTTTTTGCAAAATTACGCCTATTTCGTAATAGGGATTTTGGAAATACGGGGTTTACTTAGCGTAGCCATAAATAGTTTTGGACAAATTCAACATGAGAAATGTAGACATCGTTATCCTTGATTTATTTTTGCCGCAGGAGGTTTATGCCGATGCTTGCGCCGGTCTGTCAGTGCCTGCCCTTGAGAAAATGTTGGCGCGTGGCAAGTCTACGTTATTAGCGTCAGATGTTGGTTCAATAGGTACGCTGGAAGAGTTGCTATGCCGGACGTTTGGTATAGCACGACAATTGGACGATCCCATTGCACCGATAACCTTGATGACGGACGGGATGCATCCGGGGTCGGGCTATTGGTTACGTGCAGACCCAGTGCATCTGCAGTTGCAGCGCACGCAATTGTTGTTACATCCGGATGTGTCATTGAATGCTGATGAAGCGACTCAGTTATGCAGCAGTTTGAATATGCATTTTGCTGATGAAGGCTTACGTTTTTTTGCGCCCCATCCGCAGCGTTGGTATCTGCAGATGGAGAACGTTTCAGACATAGTGACACGTCCTTTGTCGCAGGTAGCAGGCAGAAATGTACAAACGTATTTGCCGAAAGGACTAAACGCTTTGCGCTGGCATAAGATTTGCAACGAAATCCAAATGTTATTTTTCGAGCACGCTGTTAATCAGGCGCGCGAGGCGCGTGGTGAATTTCCCATAAACAGTATATGGCTGTGGGGAGGAGGGCATGCAGTCGAACATTTGGCACGGCCATATACGAAAGTTTATGGTGACAGCTTTCTGGTCGGGGCGTTTGCGCAGGCGGCAGGCGTTTCCTATAAAATACTGCCGGATGATTTAACTCAGTGTGCTGATGACAATGAAGATGACGTACTAATCGTTTGGGAAGGTTTGCGCCGTCCATTTCAGCAAGGCGACCTACAGGGCTGGCGCGATTCAGTGCAATGCCTGGAGCAAAGTTATATTGCGCCATTGTGGAAAGCATTGCGAAACGGGCGCATTAAGCAACTTAGTTTGATTGTACTTAATGCGGGCGTTGCACATCGATTTGTGTTAACGCGCAGTGCGGTGTGGAAGCCGTGGCGCTTGGCCAAATCTTTGATACGATATGCGTTGGTATAGCATAATTAGTTAGATTGAAATTTTTCAGTAGAGCAGCAAATTTTATCCGCGCTTCTTTGGCCTAGCTAGGCAGATACTGTATCATTTGAATATCGAAATAAATACGAAATTTATGAAAGCTGTCTTCTTGGATTTTGAGCAGCCTATTGCCGAATTGGCAGGCAAAATTGAACAACTTCGCTTTGTACAGAATGATTCTGCACTAGATCTTTCCAATGAGATTAACCGTCTGCAAATAAAAAGCAAAGCGTTAGCTAAGGATATTTACGCGAAGCTCACGCCGTGGCAAATTTCACAAGTGTCACGCCATCCACAGCGTCCATACACACTTGATTATATTGATCATTTGTTTACGGATTTTGAAGAGTTACATGGAGATCGCTGCTATGCCGACGATCCCGCTATCGTAGGTGGATTGGCACGTTTTAATGGCCAAAGCGTGATGGTGATCGGACATCAAAAAGGGCGCGATACCAAGGAGCGACAAATTCGCAACTTTGGCATGCCTCGTCCCGAAGGCTACCGCAAAGCAATGCGCTTGATGCGGCTGGCGGAGAAATTCGACATTCCTATTATGACTTTTATCGATACCCCGGGCGCTTACCCCGGAATTGGTGCTGAAGAACGTGGCCAGTCCGAAGCTATCGGCAAAAGCTTATATGTGATGGCAGAATTGCGCGTGCCATTGATTTGTACGGTGATTGGGGAGGGCGGTTCTGGTGGCGCGTTAGCTATTGCGGTGGGAGACGCGTTATTGATGCTGCAATACGCCACATACTCGGTCATCTCGCCAGAAGGCTGTGCTGCTATCCTTTGGAAAAATGCGGCTAAGTCGTCTGATGCGGCTGAAACGCTGGGTATCACCGCTACCCGATTGAAGGCATTAGGATTGATCGATGAGATCGTTAATGAACCGCTGGGTGGAGCTCACCGTGATTATCAGGCAATGATGTTAACCCTGAAAAAAAGTTTACAGGACACTCTTAAACAGGTGCAATCTCACTCCATAGACAAGCTGCTGCAGATCCGTTTCAACCGCGTAATGGGTTATGGCAAGTTCAAGGAAGTCGAGCACTGATTTAACAGAGCGTGTCGCTGATGCGCTCGTCCCCACTCTTCCCGCAGGCAGCTCCATTTTGCTTGGGCTGAGCGGTGGAGTTGATTCGGTCGTCCTGCTGCACCTGTTAAAATCACTTTCCCTCCGTTATTCATGGCGTTTAAGCGCATTACATGTACATCACGGTATCAACCCACAAGCGGATGCTTGGGCGATATTCTGTGCTGATTTGTGTGTGCTCCATGGTGTCTCTCTGCAAGTCGAGCATGTAGATATCGCGCCGTTACGCTCGCTCGGCATTGAGGCGGCGGCGCGCAAACTTCGTCACGATGCTTTTGCACAACAGCAGGTGGATTTTGTGGCGCTGGCGCACCATCTTGATGATCAGTCAGAAACCTTGTTGCTGCAATTGCTGCGCGGGGCTGGAGTGCGTGGCGCAAGCGCCATGCCAGCCATAAAGTATCGCGCTAATGCCCCGACGCTGTTACGCCCTTTGCTCAATGTTCCTCGTTCCATATTGCTGAAATACGCTCAACAGCATGCCCTCCAGTGGGTGGAAGATGCAAGCAACGCCGATGACACTTACCCACGCAATTTTTTACGCCATCGAATACTGCCTATACTGGAACAACGCTTTCCAGCCTACCGAAAAACTTTGTTGCGCAGCGCGCAGCATTTTGCCGAGGCAGCTGAACTGCTGGATGAGTTGGCACAGCAGGATGCGGTGGGAGTAATAGCGAATAACCGTTTGAATATTATTAAATTACGTGTATTGGGCGTAGTACGGGAAAAAAATCTATTGCGTTACTTTCTGGCGGCTCAAGGGGCACCCATTCCAGACAGTACACGGCTACAAGAAATGCTGCGCCAGCTGTGCAATGCTCGCCAAGATGCGCAGTTGTGCATCGACTGGAGGGGCTGGCAAATGCGTCGATATCACGACCATGCTTACACCATGCCTGCAGTGCCACTGCCGGTTGATTTTACCGTTATATGGCATGGTGAAGCAGAAATAATTTTGCCTCAACCACACGGTGTGCTTCATTTTAAACATGCCATCGGGAATGGTATCAGTTTGGCAAAGCTGCAACTCGGAATTGCTAAAATTCGTTCGCGTCACGGTGGCGAAAACATTCGGGTGGATACCGCTCGCCCGCTACGTAAGTTGAAAAATCTATTGCAGGAACATGAGGTACTGCCGTGGCAACGTGACTTATTGCCCTTACTTTTTTGCGATGCTGACTTAGTGTGTGTCCCAGGCATAGCTATAGCCAATACATATCGAGCTCAGCCGGATGAAACTGGAGTAATGGTTGTTTGGCGTGCGGATCTCAACACGGAATGAATTCCCGGCTGAGTTGGAATGATAATAGTGTCGGGGGATGTTCGGAATTTTAAGTAAACGAGGTTTTGATTAACTCAGTAAAAATCCGTTCATCAAACTGGATGGTAAAGCGGTTCTCAACGGATTTCTAGTCCCGTAGTGGCATTGTCCATTTTTTCCAATAATTTTCAGCTTCAGGTGATACAGCTTGGTCACTGTCTTGTAAGTGTGGAATGCACTACGAGGTGTTGATGACTTTGCGCAGTTCATGTTAATAGCCTGAATCGTACTTGTCGTACAGATCATTTTTTTGGATTTCCAGTTTATCTATAGCTAATTGCAGGATACCCTTCCCTTAACAATATAAAAGTTTTTTCATGAGAAGAAATGATTTTTATAATTTCTTTTTGTCTCATGAAGCCAAATATTTCAATGGGTGTGGAGTCCTGTAAATACTGGTTGCTTATTTTAAATTCTTTGGTAATTCCGGAAATTCCTAAGTAAAAGACCACAGCGTTAGACTTGAAATCGTACTTGTGCTTGACTTTACACTCAGGAATCATATTTGACAGATGCTTGCTTATTAACTCATATTTTATTTTGACTTCATTCGGTTTGCGCGGTTGAGAACTTTTAAAAAATAATTTCATCTTGTTTCTTAGCATTTAATTATGTTCGTGAGTACTTGCCTAATTGCGGAATATCTATAATTTGAATTACTGAAGTGTGAATAGACTCCAGTCGATTACATGATTTAATTCTACAAACGAGTATTTTAGCTTGTTTAGCTGATCATATCGGTTTAAAAGATAAAAAATTTAACTTCACGGTTAGGCTTAATATCGAAATTTTGGTTCATTCGGTAAATGCGTACTGATGGGTTTAGCCGATCAGAGCATGTTTAGTCTCATGCAGCAACATAATTTTTAGCTTTATAGAACTCAATATCCCTGAAGCCATAGGCCATTTGTGCGGGTTTTAATTTTATTATGGATGCCTTCCAAGGAGGCCGGTTGATAAGCCGTCGAAGTCGAAACAAGCAAGGATGCTTGAACGATGAGCAGCAATTGCTTTTGAAAACTTAATGAGCATATTTACACCAGAAACGGCAGCTTTCGTAACCCATTCATCAAGTGCTATTTGAGGTGAGTTTTTATTCGGTTGAAGCCAGATATCGCGTATCGCTTCCTTCATGTAATAGGCTGCTACCAATGGTTCGTTGAGTTTTAATAGTTAATCCAAACGTTGACGCTCATCACGTGTGTCATCAAGATTGTTCGGGGATTTGAGCAGTAGCCAGCACGGTACCTTGTAGCCCCAGCTAACGCAATTGCTGACTCAGGCCATAGGCATCCGCCGTCAGCAGCAGACGTCTAAAATTGGCGGTGGAAGACGAAGCCGAGGTTCGATCTGCTTTCAAGTCACATTTCACTGCTTAATCCAATGCTCCGCCTGCCTGCATGCATGCAGGCGCAATTGCCCTGCTGATAGAGCGTACAAAGGCGGCGCGGATCGTGTAGCCAGCGGCGGAAGGAAATCGGAGTTGTTCTGGGATATAGTTGGCAGCAGGGCGGAGACAAACAGTCTTTTTTTACGAAATTTTTGTTATATAACTCGTGCCATATTAAATGATTACTTATTTAAGAAAGCCCTTGACGCTGTGTCCGTCATGCCGTCTTGTGTCGTTGTAATGCCATGTGCAGCATAGTATTCCTGAGCTTTCAGGCATAAGGAATTATTTTTACACAGACTCTTCAATCGCTTTACCTGCGAAGAAATGCATCGCCACGACTTGTACCAACCCAGTCGGTTCAGTCGTGCCAGCAAAGCGCTCAACCATCCCGTTCTCAGAGTTTTTACTGTTCTTGATTATGGCTGCATCATTATTTTTATGCAGAATTTCATATTCGTACGTTTTACATGCCGTGTTTTTTCCATAACGCGATCCCCAGAGGCTGTTTGTCAACTTGGATGGATTGAATCTTATTGCGCGTAAGGTCTATGACGCTAATACCATTCCAGCCTTCCGTAAAACTATTTCCGCCAGTTAGATAGGCTATCTTGCCATCGTCGCTTAGCACAATTTGTTCATGGTCACCATTTAGCGGAATATGTGTTTCGCGCCCATCGCGCAGATTAATACGACTAAGCACGGCTGGACCGCTAACCTCGCCAGCGGGACCAGTACCCACAACAAACAGTGTAGACGCATCTTTGCTCAATGCAACACCGTGCTGATGTGTTTGAGCAGACAGAGAAATTTGTGTTTGCTCTCCCGTTTTTGGGTTCAACTGAAGTAGAGTGCGACCTTGTATCGGTAACAAGAGATGACCTTTTGCGTTAATGGCGGCATAGTGTGGTTTAGCAAACCCCCCATAGCCGAGCGGTGCCACGTCAAAGACCCGCAATGAACGGTCTATCAGATTATAAGCGGTCACTGAATACGAGTCGTGGTCAATGCTATAAACCTCGTGACCATCATTGCTGAATAACACCTGGAAGGGTCGAATACCTATCGGCACACTGGCTGTAACGGTTTGCGATTGTGTCGAGATGATCTCTAACTGCCCGGCGCGATTGCCGCGATTGACGCCCACGGCTACCGTTTTCCCGTCTGAAGAAACGGCGATACCCATACCACCTTGCCGATACTCGCCCCATTGCACGCCGGTCAATGAACTTTGGTACGGTATCAATGCGCTGCGCAGACGCGAATGGATGTCGACAACCGCAACGCCTTCAGCGGTGGCAACATAGGCATGTCCATCCTGGCTAATGGCAACACCGTATGGGGCACGTCCTACTTTTACCCGCGCGATGATACCTTTTTGAGGATCCACATAAGCCAAATGATGGGCCTTGAATTGGCTGACAAGTAACACGTCAGGATTAGACGTTGTGGGCTCGTCGCTGGCATGTGCAATGCCAACCCAACTCAAGGCGATGACGAGCAATAGGTTCTGGAGCCAGCCCTGACGAGCAAACTCCATTTGTGCTGCTTGTCGCTCGCGCATTATTTTGCGCCGATTTGTTGCAGACCGTGCGTCGCGCAAGCTTCATCCAGATTTCCGCCTGGTGCGCCGCCTACGCCAATGCCTCCGACGCGGTGACCATCAATGACGATGGGCAAGCCTCCAGCAAGAATCACCATTCTGGGGTCCATGTCACGTAAACCGTTAAGCGCGGGGTTCTCTGCGATGGCGTTAGCCAATCGCGTTGTTGGTTGTCCCATGCTGGCGGATGTAAACGCCTTACCTAAGCTACTGCCTATGGTATGAGGGCCTGCAGCCGGGTTGCGCACCTGTGTAATAAGTAATCCGCTACGATCGACCACGGCGACACTGACAGCATAGCCATCCTGACGACATTGTTGTAAAGTCGACATCGCAATTTTCTGCGCCAATTCCAGAGTCAGCTGAGGCGTTGCAGCTGGAGTGGTCGGTTTTTCTTCTGCGTAGGCAGAATGACCGAAGCCAAATACACTGAACAAAGTGATGGCTGCTAAAGACAGGACACTTTTTTTAACGCCAAATTTATGAGCTGTTTTCATTTTATTTTTCCTTTTAAAGTTATCGAATATTCGACGGGAAAAGCTTAGTTGCTCTGCTATAATTTGTAAAATGAATAATAATGATTCAAGTATTCACGAAATCAATAGTAACTCGATACTGCGTCAGATTGATCTCAATTTATTGTTGGTTTTTGATGTCCTAATGCAAGAGAAAAATGTATCTCGGGCTGCTGAGCGTGTCTTTTTAAGTCAGTCAGCCATGAGCAATGCACTGAAGCGATTACGTGAGATGCTTGAAGACCCTATCATGGTGCGCAGTGCCAAGGGAATGCAGCCGACGCCACGTGCCCTTGCTTTGGAAGCACCAGTGCGCTCCATTCTGCAACAAGTGGTTCGTACCATACAGCCTGCACAGCCCTTTGAGCCATACACCTCACGCGCGCGCTTCGTTATTGGTATGAATGACTATAGTGAGAATATCGTTCTACCGCCGTTAGCTGCGAGTCTACGCCAGTCAGCGCCAAATGTTGAGCTTGTTGTACATATGCTAACGGCAGAGGACCCCGAGCCTTTATTAGAAGCCGGTCAGCTCAGTTTCATCATTGGAGCGGAGGCGTACAGCAAGGTCTCCAAGCGATTACGCTATGAAAACTGGATCAGTGATCGGTTAGTTTGCCTGGTCAGCCAGAACCACCCATTGGCAGCTCGACAGCAGTTAAACCTCAAACAATTCGAGGAATTACGTCACGTTTATCCTTCGCCCCTAGGCTTGCGTACGAATATTGTTGAAACCTGGCTTGCCGAGCAGGGGTTACACAGATCCATCGCAGTGACGACGCGAAGTTATTGGGTAGCTGCACAAATTGTCAGCGGAAGCGACTACCTGCTGAGTGTTCCATTCCGCGTCGCGATAAAGCTAATAAACCATTTTCCCCTCTGCCTCCTTGAGCCGCCTAAAGGATTCCCAAGTTTTCGGTTAAATCTCACTTGGCACCCTTTATATGAAAGCGATCCCGAGACTCAATGGATATTGAACCAAGTGCGAAATTTATTTTAAGCCGTGGTTAAATAGTGGGGCTTCGGACATAAGCGGACCAGATTTTGCCCGTAGGAATGGGATTCGAGCAGGTCAGAGAAATACTAGGTGAGCTATTGCTCGGTCAGGGAGTCATCTGTTATTAAAAATATCCACTCACCCGGGGCTCGGTACGGAATAGGCTTCGATGATTTTAGGCTGCATGCCGTTGAGCTTGAGACGTTTGAGATGTGTTTGGAAGTTTTGATCGATATCTTTTGGTAAGTGTGGTTCCATAACGGTACAACCTCGCGAGTACAATAAAAATCGCCAAGTTGGGGCGAGGTTATATTTTCATTTTGGAAACGGATAGTGGAAATAGCGTTTCTCCGCGTAGCAGCTTCGTACAACTATTGATTCAAATAACCTGCAGCAGGTTACGGTATCCTACCTCCTGCTGATTTAGGCAATTTTAAAGAGTATCTTATTATTTTTTCTTGATTTTTGCGCCAGCGACCGCATCTTTGAACTTACTGCCGACTTTGAATTTAACAACCTTTTTGGCTGATATCTTTAACTCTTTGCCTGTGGCTGGATTACGACCGATTCGCGCAGCGCGTGCTTCTACGGCAAACGTGCCAAAACCTATTAGTTGAACGTTATCGCCTTTTGTTAAAGATGTTTGAATTGCAGCCATTAATGCATTCACAGTTTCTTCTATACTGGACTTTGTCTGCTTAGTGGACTTGGCTATTGCATCAATCAATTCTGATTTATTCATGATGTTGACTTCCGTGTGGTTGAAAAGACGCTGAACTGTACCAAGTCATAGTATCAATTACAAGAAATTATAAAAAACCTTCTTCCTGCAGTCTCGAATTTATTTGTATTGATTTTGTTGCATTTGTAATTTGAATTGTCATTCGCGCAAAAAAATAGAACTTATAGCTGACGTTATCCGAGGAGAATGCTTGCTGAATAAGCGGTTAAGAACCCTGCCGCAGCGACTGGCCCGGTGATACTGTGGATGTTTTCAAACGCTTCAGGAACCATCGTTTGAATAATCATAACTAAAATTGCCCCTGCAGCCACCGCGATTGCGAATGCCACGTAGGTATCGCCGAACAAGCCAAGAAACCGAAATCCTAGCCACGCTGACATCGCACAAACACCTGCAATGGAAAGCCACAAACCGAAAACGTAACGCGCGCTTTTTCCTGATGCTCGCATACCGGCTGAACTCGATAAGCCTTCAGGAATATTCGACAAAAAAATGGCGAGCACAGTGACCAATGCAACGCCCTCGCCTTCAAGTAAACTGACACCAATGGCTGCCGCTTCGGGCACACCATCAATAATTGCACCCAACACAATAGCAGTGCCGGCACCTTGCGCTGAGTGTGAGCCAGGCAGTGTGGAGCGTTTGCGATGTTTTGCACCGTATAATGAAAGTACAGCATTTGCGCTGGAATAAATGATGACGCCAAAACTAAAGCCCATTACGGCCGAAAGTAACCCACCTTTGCGGGTCGCTGTTTCCATAAGTTCAAACGACAAGGTCGAAATTAGCACGCCGGCGCCAAAGGCCATGACGCTCGCGACTACTTTATGTGGTAATTTAACGAAATAACCTAAAGCAGCGCCCAAAAGTAGCGCTAAGCCAACAACACCTCCCCAAAATGCTGCCTCTAAATCCAGTGACATACCACGACTTTCATCGAATATAATTTAACTGTTTGCCGTTTAATTACAATAGTGTACTTATCATTATTCATTTAATCGCTCAATAAAAATGGCATTTTAGAGGCCTGATTGCATGTGGTGTTAATCGGAGAACCACCTTTAAATTGAAATGTCATCATATAAATTGAAATGTCATCATAGTTTCACCAAGGGTGGTGGCTTAAGGTTACCGAGAAAATGTCATTGAGTATCGACTTCTCTCAATGCTAACCACCGAATATCATTGCCGGTGAGTGCTTCATGTGCGCGCAAGTCGAATGCTGGCAGTATTGCTAACACATGGTCAAAAATATCCGATTGAATTCCTTTTTACTCTTCCCAACTATTGGTATTCGTGAATGCATAAATTTGTGTAGGAAGGCCTTCGGTAGATGGTTCGAGCTGACGTACCATTAACGTCATTTTTTGATGTATATTGGGATTTTCGCGAAGGTAGGTTAGCAGATACTGCCTGAATGTTCCGATATTCGTGAGTCTACGACCGTTAGGTAAAATAGACATATCCGTGTTTCTAGTCGTGTTTTCACGCTCGATAAGTTTTAGTCGCTCGCTAATATATCGGCCTAATAAATCTGCTTTAGTAAGCCGTCTAAGTAGTTCGTCATTAAGAAAGCGGACGGTACTCGCCCGGATAAGAATACTTCTTTTAATACTCCTTCCGCCAGAATCTGTCATGTCACGCCAATTTTTGAAAGAGTCGGATGTCAGAATCGACAGTCCCTGCCATTAAGTGGACTTGGACTGCTCTTCGCTCTCAAGGTCCGTTTCGTAGACAGTCGACGCCGTCTGCACGCTTGTCAATGCAGCACCGAAGTCGCTGCGCTGTTCAATCGGTACGGACAAACGCTGCAATGCACGTCTGCCGATATAGGCGAATAGTGACAAGTGAACAGCACTGCTAAATATGTAAAGTCCACCCGGTCCAAAAGCGCCTATCACCATTGCTGCAAGCAATGGTCCCGCGACGGCGCCCATGCCATATAAGAGCAATAAGCCACTTGAGACTTGCACATATTCGTCAAAGCTCGCGTGATCGTTAATGAGGGCCACCGCAACCGAATACAAAGGGAACGCCATGCCCCCCCACAACGCGCCGAGCAGCATCAATGAGAGTTCAGGCATTATTGATCCTGCGAAGACAATCACCGTGCCGGCAATTCCAGCGCCAAGCGCAATGAAGGCCAAAACCCGGCGTCGGTCCAGGCGATCGGACAGAAGGCCGAGTGGCCACTGACAAATAGCACCGCCGATCACACCGCTGGTCATGTACCACGTAGCCGAATCGGTATTGCCGGTGACCTGTGACGCAAAAATTGCCGAGATCGCCCAAAAAGAACCAATGGTCAGCCCGGCGGCAAAACAACTCGCAGCCCCCGATGGTGATATCTCAAACAATCGACGTAGATTAAGGCGCACAACCTGCGGTTTATCTGGTGCCTCGGATCGCGATAAGACGACCGGGATTAACGCTATCGATACGAGAATTGAGGCAACCACGAAGAGCTCTAGCTCGCGCGGATCGTACAGGAACATCATCAACTGGCCCAACGCTATCACAGTTAGCGTTATGAAAACGTATATCGAGAACAGCCTGCCCCTGGTCTTGTTGCTGGCACATCCATTCAGCCAGCTCTCAATGACCACATAGAGCACCGCAAAACAGAATCCGGTCAGGAAGCGCAACACGCCCCACACCCAAGGGTCGGCCCACAGGCCAAGCACCAGCGGCATCGCCGACGCCGCAGCGGTCATGGCCGCGAACACTCGCACATGTCCTACACCGCAAATGAGTGCACCTCCACGCAGACAACCGATGGTGAAACCGAGGAAGTATGACGCGCCGATTGCGCCAATCGTTACCGTCGAAAAGTTCTCTAGTGCTGCGCGTGTTGGAACCAGTATTCCCTGCAGGCCTTGGCCAGCCAGAAGAAGTGCCACGCCAAACAACAGGGTGGAGGCCTTCGCCAGCGTGTGCTTCATTGCGTATGGCCGAAACGACTTTCATTAAATTCGAAGTCGGTCGGAACGCTGGGCGCCAATCTTGCCCAGCACACAACCGAATCGACAAGCGCTTGAGTGAAGAGATCATTCATGGCTCTTTTCTCCTTACCTAACATGTCAGTATTGAATGCCAGCACCTTACAGGATTATGGTACTAGAGACGAGCAGTTATCACGATATAGCAAGCTGTTGCCTGTTTTCGGATGGGCCATTATTCACGAGCCTCCGATAAACCAGATCGATCCCCATATTGTGGTAGATTGATTAAACTCTCATGCTAGATACTGTTCGGAGGAGCAGATTGATGAGAAGCAACAAAACGAACCTGGGCAGCGTTATACCTCTGGATAATGCCTCACCGAAACCGTCCAATATCTCGTCGAGACGGCGCATGCGGTTGATCAGGCTGCATGGGCTTGCAGAGCTTCCACTCGAGCAGGCGAAAGAGCGAATTCTGGCGCTGGACTTGCCCCGGCGGGCCAAAACATTCAGCTATCTGTCGTTTGATATTCAGGCAGAATTTGTCTGAAATAGTCGCGCATGGCACCCTCTTGTCTTACATGTTTATCCAGATAACAGTTGCCTACACCAGCCCCTGCTCGATCATCGCATCGGCAACACGAGTGAACCCGGCAATGTTAGCGCCAAGCACGAGATTGCCGGGCGCCTCGTATTTGAGTGCGGTGTCACGCGCGCGTGCGTAAATATCCGCCATGATGGCTTTGAGCTGGGTATCAACCTGCTCGAAGGTCCAGCGCTGCATGCTCGCATTTTGTGCCATCTCGAACTGGCTGGTGGCCACGCCCCCGGCATTGGCCGCCTTGCTCGGCCCGTAAAGTATTTTCGCGTCGAGTAGCAAGTCGACGGCATCTGGTGTACTCGGCATGTTCGCTCCCTCACTGACTGCGATACAACCGTTGCTCAGCAGTGCTTCAGCGTCCGCTCGGGTCAGTTCATTCTGCGTTGCGCACGGAAAGGCCAGCTCACCAGGTATGCGCCACACTGCGTGACCGTCTTCGGGATAGTCGTCAAGCGGAATGAAGCGTGCGCCAACGTGGCGACGAACATACTCATTAAGACCGACTTTCTCCACCTCCTTGAGAGCCTTGAGCGTTTCCAGCTTGATGCCGTCCGGATCGTGGATCGTGCCGGTGGAATCAGAACAGGTGAGCGGCCGTGCGCCGCATTGATAGAGCTTCTCGATCACGTAAATGGCCACGTTGCCCCCACCGGAAACCAGGCAGTCGCGTCCTGTGAGCTCAAGGCCTTGGTTCGCGAGCATCTCCTGTGCGAAGTAGACGCAACCGTAGCCGGTCGCTTCTTTGCGGACCAGGGAGCCGCCCCACAATAGACTCTTGCCTGTGAGCACCCCTTCGTAACGGCCCGTGAGGCGCTTGTACTGACCGAACAGATAACCGATTTCGCGCGCACCCACGCCGACATCCCCAGCCGGCACGTCAGTGTTGGGTCCAACATGCCGATACATTTCGTTCATGAACGACTGGCAGAAGCGCATGATCTCAGCATCAGACCGTCCCTTGGGATTGAAATTTGCGCCGCCTTTGCCCCCGCCGATGGGCAGGCCGGTGAGCGCGTTTTTGAAGACCTGCTCGAAGCCGAGAAACTTGATGATGCCGGCATTGATGCTGGGATGGAAGCGCAGGCCACCCTTATAAGGCCCCAGCGCCGAGTTGAATTCAACTCGAAAGCCCTTGTTGACATGGATATTTCCGTGATCGTCCATCCACGGCACGCGGAACATAATCTGGCGCTCGGGCTCGACGATGCGCTCGATGATGGCATGACGACGGTATTTCTCCTCTGTCTCCAGCACCGCACGCAAAGATTCCAGAATCTCCTCTACCGCCTGGTAGAACTCGGCCTGAGCCGGGCTGCTGCGCTGTAGCGCGACGATTGTTTCATGCACGTAGGCCATTGTTGTTACCTTTCACTACTTATTTCTTAAGTTGTTATTCCTTCTCAACTCAACACAAACGTAATCGACAAGCGATACACGGTGGAAATTGCCCGTAACCGATGGCATCCTACCGAGTGTCGATCGCATGCGACGACCAAGCAAGTCAGCGTTCAGTCGTGACGCGCAACGGAGGCGCTGCGCGAAGCCAACCACCGAACAGCAAGTCTTTTCGAATCTATCTCAGTTGGCTGTGCTTACTCGCCCGCCGACTGAAACTGGTAAAGTCCGTACGCCGTTTATCGGCTTTGGCTTGGCATTTAACGCACAAATGAATGTCGGGTACCGCTTTGCCTGTGATTCGGGAATCTACGCGCCATACACCTCGCACTGACTCAGGCCCTCACCTGCAGGCAGTCGGCTCCTTACACGATGGCGGGCCGCATCTTTCACGCTTGCATCGATTTGATTCTGCTCAGCTCCGTCACGGGACCATCCGCCAGCCAAAGCAGTCTCCGGTATCGAATACCGATCATCCAGTGGTTGCCGCCTGCAGTCGATCACTATAGCGCCCCTAGAACCACTCTATGACTAGGAGAGGGGACAGTGTGGCAAGCGCAATAAAAATGATCATGCCCGCGTAAGTTCAATTATTGAATATACCACTGATCCTTCCTGATTCGGCAAAATTAGCCCCACTTCACCGCGAGGTATAATTACCGTACTAATCACCTAACGAACAGGCCAGGATTCAAGTGATACGAAAAATATCAACGAGCTTAGGTTTCTCACGTACTGAGTACAAGCGCGATGTGGCGTTCGGCTGGTATCATTACAGTGTTGGGTTAATGCCGTCTCCATGGCGTATGATTGATGGGGTTTCGGAGCTTTACCTGTAATTTAAACATGAGGAGAGTAGCAATTAAGCTATTGATAATATTTAGTCTATTAAGCATATTCGCTTTGCTGGTAGCAAGCCAGTTAGCACGAGCGGGCGAAGTTCGCAAAATTGGAGATGCTGCACCAAATTTCAAGCTGCCCGACCAGAACGGAAAGATTTATACATTGGCAGATTTTTACGGGCAGTGGCTAGTGCTGTATTTTTATCCAAAGGATGATACGCCAGGCTGCACTGAGCAAGCATGCAATTTTCGTGACGATTTGAGTCAATTAACTCGACTCGGTGCTCAAGTGGTAGGTGTCAGTGTGGACGACAGCAAGAGTCACGCTGATTTTGCCAATAAATATGCTCTGCCATTTCCATTGCTATCGGACAATAACGCAGATGTGACCACGCGGTATGGCGTGCTGCGAAATCTTGGGATATACAAGGTGGCGCGGAGATATACTTTTTTGGTTGACCCGCAAGGTGAAATTAGCAAGGTGTATGACAAGGTGGAAACGTCGCGTCATTCGAAAAACATTATTGAGGATTTGAATAAATTATTGGCAGCTGAAAAAGTATGAAGAATACTATCAGCAACACTTTGGATGCCAAGTTATTTTTGTATGCTGTATTTATATCGCGGTTGCCTAACCCCGTTGTGGCGCTTAGATTTTTTCTATTGCGCTATAGCCAGTGCATTTTTCCCTTTTTATCAATTTTTTTCGCTAACCCTAAATATACTACCTGATGCCATACATTACTCTTGATAAGGCCGCGCTTGCTTACGGCCATGTACCACTGCTTGATCATGTTAATTTCCAACTGGACGAAGGTGAGCGCGTCGGCATGATCGGGCGCAACGGCGGCGGTAAGTCCAGTATGTTAAAAGTGCTGGCCGGACAGGCTGTGTTAGACGATGGGATCGTATGGCGTGCACCCGGTGTGCGTATCTGTTATGTAAGCCAAGAACCAGAATTAAATGTAGAAGCAACTGTGTTTGACGAAGTTGCACGCGGGCTGGGTGAGCTACAACAAATTATTACCGATTACCATCATTTGTCGCATCAACTTGCTGAACCGGATGCCGATTACGAAAGTCTGTTGGAAGCGATGCAACCCCTGCAAACAAAACTTGAAGCGCAAAATGGCTGGGCGGTGCAAGCGCGTATCGAGACTGCCATCCAGCGTCTGGAGTTGAATGCGGACAGCCGAGTGGGTGACCTCTCCGGAGGGGTGCGTAAGCGTGTGGCACTGGCGCAGGCATTGGTGGCTGAGCCGGATGTGTTGATTCTGGATGAGCCCACTAACCATCTTGATTTCTCATCCATTGAATGGTTGGAAGGCTTGCTTAACAACTTCCGCGGCAGCGTGTTGTTCGTGACCCACGACCGACGTTTTTTGGATAACGTTACTACTCGTATAATCGAATTAGATCGTGGCAATCTATCCAGTTTTCCCGGTAATTTTGCGGCTTACCTGCGCTTTAAAGAGCTCATGTTGCAGGACGAAGCGGTGCTCAACGCCAAGTTCGATAAAGTGCTGGCACAGGAAGAGGTATGGATACGTCAGGGCATCAAAGCGCGAGGCGTGCGCAATGAAGGGCGCGTGCGGCGCCTGGAGCAGTTACGGCGCGAGCGCAGCGCGCGGCGTGAGCGTGTGGGTAAAGTCGACATGAATCTGGAGGCGGGCGACCGATCCGGTAAGCTGGTGGCGGAGCTGTCGCACATTAGCAAATCCTTCGGTGACAGGCAAATCATTAAAGATTTCTCCTGCCGCATCCAGCGCGGCGACAAGATTGGCCTGCTAGGGCCAAACGGCTCTGGAAAGAGCACACTACTCAAAATTATCTTGGGCGAATTAGCCCCGGATATCGGGAAAGTGCATTTGGGCACCAAGTTGGCAGTGGCGTATTTCGATCAATTGCGCGCACAACTGAATGAAGAGGCCACGCTGGCCGACACGATTAGCCAGGGAGCTGATTTTATTGAAATTGGTGGCGTGCGCAAACACATTATTAGTTATCTCGGCGATTTTTTATTCGCGCCAGAACGTGCCCGCTCGCCAGTTAAAAGTTTGTCCGGTGGCGAGCGCAACCGCTTGCTGTTGGCGCGCTTGTTCAGCCGCCCGGCTAATGTATTGGTGCTGGACGAGCCGACCAATGACCTCGATATTGAAACTATGGAGCTGCTTGAAGATCTGCTTGCTGAATACGATGGCACACTGTTTTTAGTCAGCCACGACCGCGCTTTTCTCGACAATGTGGTGACTCAGGTCATCGCTTTCGAGGGTGATGGCCAGTTGATGGAATACGTTGGTGGCTATGAAGATTGGGTGCGTGTAAAGAAACAGCAGACAGCACAGCAAGCGCCCATAAGTGCAGCTGTTCCTGCCAAGCCATCGCCGCAGACTGAAGCTGTTAAACCCAAACCTGCCACCAAGTTAAGCTTTAAAGAAGCACGTGAGCTAGATCAGATTCCACAGCAAATCGCGTCCCTGGAACAAGAGCAGGAAGAACTTGCTGCCACTTTGGGCGCGGGTAATCTTTACCGTGACAATCCCACCCACGCCAAACAGTTACAAGAACGCACCGTTATTATCGAGGATGAGTTATTGCAATTGATGGCACGCTGGGAAGAGTTGGAGAGCCGATAAGGGTTATCGACAGCACCACGCAGAACGAATAAGTTTGAGTGTTGTGGAGCGAATTATTGCACTTGGGAATGCACTTTCACATTGTGCATCAAACTTAAGGGCGCCTCTGAAAATTCAAGTTTCTAAGCAAGACAAGGCACGAAAAAAAATTTTGATCGCGGCATATAGTTGATATGTGGGTGATGATATTTTTCGAGTAACGCCGTATTGTGACGAAAATTGGATTTTTAGAGGCGCCCTTAAAATGGATCATTGACCTGCTTGGTAAGGCTTGCCGAGCATTAAATCACTATCGGACTCGGTCGGAAGCAGACTACTAATCTGCCGCCAGTTCAATTTTCTGACTCAATAGTCAATATGCATGAAGCGGCAGTTGACTTGCATGCATATTGATGTAAAGCATAAAAAACAAGCTAGAGTGCATTAGGCAACTTAAGCAGTACTATCGAAATTCAGCTATTTAAAATAACTTTAAGGCAAACTCATTTACTATCCGAAGAATTCTTTAACCTTGTTCATCCAAGATTTTGCGCGAGGACTATGGCGTGCGCTATCTCCTTCATTTATTTGCTCGAATTCGCGTAGCAATTCCTTTTGACGATCAGTGAGGTTGGCAGGGGTTTCTACCATTACGTGGCAGTGCAGATCGCCAAAGGTTGAGCTGCGCACCCCTTTGATTCCCTTACCGCGAAGGCGGAAGACTTTGCCGGATTGCGTTTCAGCTGGAATCTTGATGCGAGCTGAACTATCCAGCGTGGGAATTTCAATTTCTCCACCTAGAGCGGCAATAACAAAACTGATCGGCATTTCGCAATGCAGGTCGTTGTGGTCACGCTGGAATACCGTATGCTGAGAGATGCGGATGACCACATACAAGTCGCCTGGTGGGCCTCCGTTGCTGCCGAGTTCTCCTTCACCGGACAAGCGGATGCGGTCATCGTTGTCAACGCCGGCCGGAATTTTTATAGACAGTGTCTTATGTTGCTTGATGCGACCTGTGCCGTGGCAAGAGCCACACGGCGATATGATAGATTTACCGCTGCCATGGCAGCGTGGACAGGTTTGCTGGATAGAAAAGAATCCTCCCTGCTGCATGCGTACCTGTCCATGCCCACCACAGGTGGTACAGGTAGTCGTGCTCGTGCCTGCTTTGGCACCGCTGCCATGACAGGTATCGCACTTGACCAAAGTCGGTATGCGAATTTGCGTTTCGGTACCGCGTGCAGCCTGTTCCAACGTAACTTCCAAGTTGTAGCTCAGGTCGGCGCCACGGTGCATTTGGTTGTGTCCGCGGGAGCTTGCCCCACTCATTCCGGCACCAAAGATATCGCCAAAAATGTCGCCAAACTGGGAGCCGGCTGAACCACCACTGAAACCTCCTCCACCCATACCCGCGTCGGCAGCGGCGTGCCCAAACTGGTCATAGCCGGCGCGTTTTTGCGAATCGGATAGTGTCTCATAAGCTTCTTTGGCTTCCTTGAAGCGCTCTTCTGCTTTAGGATTGTCCGGGTTGCGGTCAGGATGGTGCTTCATTGCCAGCTTGCGATAAGATTTCTTTATGTCTTCTTCTGACGCGTCACGGTTGACGCCTAGTACTTCGTAATAGTCACGTTTTTTCATTTTTGCATGAGGCGTTAGGGGTTAATTATTTAAGATTTATATAATGTATTTATTATTAAGATCATTAACTTAATAATAAATACATTAGTAGCATCTGTTTTTTTTCAGTCTTTTTCGATTTTTCGACCGACTTGGTTGGCGAGTATGTTCGATACAATCTGTTCAATTCTAACAGCGAACCAGTAACAGCCATAACCAAGTGCAGATGTTGCTGTATCAGATCGAATTAATAATATTTTATGGAAAGGGAAAAGAGATGTCGTCTAGATAATTTTTGCATAGCATATGCATAACGTTAATTAACTAGTTTCAAAGTCACAGTGATTGCGCTTCAGACATCTCTCGTTCCATTTATATTATTGCTTTTCGTCTTTTACTTTCTCATCTTTTGCTTTCTCATCTTTTACTTCGGTGAACTCGGCATCTACTACATCGCTATCATCGTTCTTGCTATCGGCTTGTGCATCAGATTCACCAGACTCGTGGGACTGATTAGCTTCAGCGGCGTACATCTTTTCTGACAGTTTTTGCGCAGCGGTGGAGAGCGCTTCAGTTTTGGCTTCTATGATTTCCTTATCATCGCCTTTTACTACATCTTGAGCTTCTTTCAATGCAGATTCAACCGCAGCTTTTTCATCCTCACTTAATTGATCCCCATACTCTTTCATGGATTTTTGCGTGGAGTGAATTAATGCATCCAGCTGATTACGCGATGTAACCAATTCAATTGCCTTGCGGTCGTCATCAGCATACGTTTCTGCATCGTCTACCATTTTTTGAATTTCAGATTCGGACAAACCGGAATTGGCCTTGATGGTAATCTTGGATTCTTTACCGGTTGCTTTATCTTTTGCGCCTACATGCAGAATTCCATTAGCATCAATGTCGAATGTCACTTCAATCTGCGGCATGCCTCTCGGTGAGGGCGGTATATCGGAGAGGTTGAACTGTCCTAAGCTCTTGTTTCCAGAAACAACTTCACGTTCACCTTGCAATACGTGGATGGTTACTGCACTCTGATTGTCATCGGCCGTAGAGAATATTTGTGAAGCCTTGGTTGGGATAGTGGTATTTTTCTTGATCAGTTTGGTCATCACGCCGCCCAAGGTTTCAATACCTAAGCTGAGTGGAGTTACATCCAGCAGCAGAACATCTTTAACCTCACCTTGTAGCACGCCACCCTGAATGGCCGCGCCCACTGCCACTGCTTCATCTGGGTTAACGTCACGACGCGCTTCCTTACCAAAGAATTCCTTGACTTTTTCATGCACCATCGGCATCCGAGTTTGTCCACCCACCAGAATCACGTCGGAGATATCGGCAGTGGAAACGCCCGCATCTTTCATAGCAATTTTACATGGGGCTATGGTGCGCGCAACTAACTCTTCCACCAAGCTTTCAAGTTTGGCGCGGGTAATTTTGAGAGCCAGATGTTTAGGGCCGTTAGCATCTGCCGTAATATAGGGCAGGTTTACCTCAGTTTGTTGTGCTGATGACAGTTCAATTTTGGCTTTTTCAGCTGCGTCTTTCAAGCGTTGCAGAGCCAGCATATCTTTCTTCAGGTCGATGCCGCTTTCTTTCTTGAATTCCTCTACCAGGTATTCAATTACGCGCATGTCAAAATCTTCGCCGCCCAGGAATGTGTCGCCGTTAGTGGATAGCACTTCGAACTGGTGTTCACCGTCAATTTCAGCAATGTCAATAATGGAAATATCGAAAGTGCCGCCGCCCAAGTCATATACCGCGATCTTGCGGTCGCCTTCCTGCTTATCCATACCAAATGCCAGCGCAGCTGCAGTTGGCTCATTAATGATCCGCTTTACTTCCAAACCGGCAATGCGACCAGCGTCTTTAGTTGCCTGGCGTTGACTATCGTTGAAGTAGGCAGGCACTGTGATGACAGCTTCAGAGACCGACTCACCCAGGTAATCCTCGGCGGTCTTTTTCATTTTCATGAGTATTTGTGCGGAAATTTCCGGAATGGAAATATCTTTGTCACGAACCTTAACCCATGCATCACCGTTCTTGGCTTTAACGATGGGGTACGGCACCATGCCCATATCCTTCTGCACCATTGGCTCATCAAAACGACGTCCGATCAGACGTTTGACACCGTATAGTGTATTTTTTGGATTGGTTACTGCTTGCCGCTTGGCCGGTGCGCCAACCAGTATTTCGCCGTCTTCCATATAAGCGATAATGGAAGGCGTGGTGCGTGTACCTTCAGCGTTCTCAATTACCTTAGATTTGCCGTTTTCCATGACAGAAACGCACGAGTTCGTGGTGCCTAAGTCAATACCAATAATTTTACCCATAATGTTTCCTTTTCGATGTAATGTTGAAATTCTTTGCTGCCTGTATGTCCTTAATCTGTGGGCAGCAGATGTGTATTTCAAGTTGTTACGATAATTTTTTGCAAAAGACCGCGATAATGCAATTAAAAATAGCTGACTGCCGTTTAATTATGTAGTTGTTATTCCTTTGCCTTGGCCACCATCACTAATGCAGGACGTAACACGCGATCGTGCAGTTGATAGCCTTTCTGCATTACGCTCACAACAGTGTTGGCTTCTTGCTCACTGTCTACCACACTGATGGCCTGGTGCCAGTGGGCGTCAAATTTTTCGCCGAGCGGATTGATCTCTGATATGTTAAATTTTGTGAATACAGCATCGAGCTGCTTGAGAGTTAGCTCCATGCCGCTCTTGAAACTTTCTACTGTAGCTGTTTCAACAGCTAATCCCGCTTCCAGGCTATCCTTCACCATCAGCATTTCATTGGAGAAATGCTCCACAGCCAATTTCCTTGCTTTGCTGACGTCGTCTTGCGCGCGACGACGAATATTCTCGCTTTCTGCCTTGGCGTACATCCAAGCGTCATAGTGTTCCTGTGACTTGCGCTCAGCTTCTTGCAGCATCTCTTCAATGCTTGGCATAATCTCCGGGTTATGGGTCTCTTCTGTTGGGGTAGCCTGTTCAGACTGTTGGGATGAGCCTTCGGTGGGTTCCATCTGCTTCTCCAAAAATGATTTCTTCAAAAATGTGTAACGTAGAAATGGGGTCGACTTTTTTGATTTCAAGAGCATTGCGAAATATTATTTTGTTCGCGTGAGATAATCCTTTTTTGCGGACATTGACCGCAATTTCAATCCCATTTTTGTTGCTGTGACCCTTCATAAAAACTATCACTGGCGCATCGCCGGCTTTTATTTCTTTTACTTCGCCTCTGTGGGCATGTTTGCGTCTTATTGGAGTTTGTATCTGCAATCCATTCATTTCAATGCAATGCAAATTGCCATTTTAATATCGGTGCAGCCAGTGATGCGGATGTTGTCTCCTACACTATGGGGCTGGCTGGCCGACCGCACCGGTCAGCGTTTGCTGGTAGTGCAGCTGGCAGCGTTGTGCAGTGTTCTCAGTTATTTGGGCGTTTTCTTCACGACTGAATTCACCGGCTTGTTGCTGGTTATGATGGTGATGAGTTTTTTCTGGAGTGCTTCCATGCCGCTTGTGGAAGCGACTACACTGACCTATCTGGGTAAGCACACTGCGCGTTATGGACGTATTCGTTCTTGGGGTTCGGTTGGATTTATTGTGGCGGTCTTAGGACTAGGCCATGCGTTTGACTACATCGCTATCGCCTGGATATTGTGGGTAGGTGTAGCGATTCAATTTGGCATTTTGCTGTTCGCACGCCAGATTCCACCCACTGAGGTGTTGGCGCACCATACCGACAGTCAGTCCATCATGCGTTTGGTATTGCAGCCGCAAGTGCTGGTATTGTTTGGCGCATGTTTTTTGATGGCTTTGGCGCATGGGCCACTTTACATTTTTTATTCGATTTATCTGGTTGAGAATGATTATTCGAAAAGCGCAGTGGGCTGGCTGTGGGCTCTGGGTGTAATCTGCGAGATTGCGGTATTTTTCGCCATGCCGTGGCTAATGTTTCGTTTCACCTTGTCGATAATTATGATGGTAAGTTTTGCCTGTGCAGTGCTGCGCTTTTTGTTGATTGGCTGGGGGGTGGACTTTCTGCCGTTAATGCTGTTTGCGCAAGTGTTACATGCAGCTACCTTTGGTGCCTTTCATGCGGTGGGTATGGCGCTAGTACATCAGTTTTTCCGCGGGCGACATCAGTCGAAAGGTCAGGCGCTGTTTGGTAGTATTACTTATGGCGCGGGTGGTGTGGTTGGTGGATTATTGAGTGCCCCACTATGGGAACACTGGGGTGCAAGCATAATGTACTCATTCAGTGCCTTGGCGGCATTTTTGGGGTTATTATTATTGATATGGAAATTTAAGAGTAGTGGTGTTGCCTGGCAACCAGTCGGCATTAACAAATCGTAGCTACATTTGCAGCCGACTTCGCTTTAAGAACGCCTTTAAAAAATTAAATTTATTAAAGGCACCCTAAAGAGTAAACTTATTTTATATTGGAAGAATCCCCCCCTTTTTCCTTCTTTTAGTTATTGCTATGTTGCGGTATGCTCCACGTAGTAATTTCCTTCCACGGAGATAAAAGATGTACAAAAAACTAATTGTGCTGGTGTTTCTGCTAGCGCCTACAATGGCAGTAAAGGCCGCTCCCAATACGGCTATTGCCCATAAAAAGGTTGGCGCTTTGACTAAAGCGGTACTAACGTACCCTTCATCGCCAAAACTGAGGTCATCGATTGCACTGATTTACGATGAACAGGAACAACGCCCCTTGTTTAGCAAGAATGCGAATGCCATCGTACCTATTGCGTCCATCACCAAACTAATGGCTGCGATGGTGGTTTTAGATGCAAAGTTGCCGTTGGAAGAAAAAATTGCTATTAGCGCGTTTGATTTGGATACTCTAAAAAACTCTTATTCACGTATGCGAATCGGCATGACGCTGACACGTGGTGAGTTGCTCAATCTGGCGCTAATGTCTTCTGAAAATCGTGCGGCGGCTGCATTAGCGCGCACGTATCCGGGTGGTACCAAGGCAGCCGTGGCGATGATGAATGCAAAGGCGCTCAAACTGGGTATGAAAAAAACTCATTTTCGTGATGCGACTGGTTTGAATAGTAAGAATACTTCCACTGCACATGACTTGGTAAAAATGTTGAGTGCAGCACAACACTACAAGCTTATCCATGAGTACACCACTACCGAGTCACACATGGTTGCAGCACCTGGATTCCCCCCACTGCGTTATGGAAATACCAATCCGTTGGTGAGGAATGCATCTTGGGATATCGGTGTGAGTAAAACTGGCTACATCAATGAAGCAGGGCGCTGCCTAGTGATGCATGCCCGTATTATGAATCGCCCAGTGATCATTGTGTTATTGGACTCACATGGAAAATATACGCGCGTTGCTGATGCCAAACGCATAAAAAAATGGATGGAAAGCGCCATTACACGCAAACGAGATAAGAGTATTTGATCAAATGAATGTGTTAAAGGGCAGCCATAAGTATTGTTATGTACTATAGTTTCGGACTTAAGCCTCTACACCATAAAAATCTCTTAATTGCCTGATTATTTTTTCATAAAATAGTCATCAAAAACAGTATAACAATCGATGTCTAGTAAACAGTATTCAATAAAATTATTACACCTTCTCACTAGCTGGTGAGGGTCAGATTGCCATGTTCGGTAACAATCAAAAAATTGAAACGTGCGAATGACTAGCATAGAGAAACCGATAATACTCGTTTTTCAAATCATCAAAATCAACTATCCCCAAAAGATGCTAGCAAGACTTGCTGCAAGCCCTCACCCTGCGACTAAAGTAGATCTCGCTACGCAAATTTGAGATATTTCAAGTTTTACATAGACCTGATACACCTTAGCCAAATAATTAGCTAAGGTGTAATCTTAATGACCCAAACCATCAATTTTCAAGATGCCAAGACTCGGCTGTCCCAGTTACTTCAACAAGTAGAAGAAGGTGACGAGATAATTATTTCAAGGGCCAATAATCCCATCGCCGGTTGGTGGCTTACCGAGAAAAAGCTCAACAACCTCGCTTAGGGGAGGCCAAGGGGTTGTCGAGATACTCCCCGATTTTGACCAATTGCCGGAAGATTTTATGAAACATTTTCAATGAAGGTATTGCTGGATACCTGAGCTTTTTTATGGCTTGTTACTAACGACCCCAAGCTGTCTGAAATAACCAAAGAAATATTTCTGGATTCCGGGAATGAATTGCTGCTGAGCTCAGTCACCGGGTTCGAATTTTCCGTAATATATAGCCTTGGAAAATTGCATTTGACTGAAGCTCCCCAAGAGTTCATTTCCAATCGGATTCTGGCCAACGCCCTTACAGAATTGCCGTTATTAATGAACCACACGTATGCCTTGCAAAACCTTCCCTTACATCACAAAGACCCATTTGACCGACTGCTCATTGCCCAAGCGATAGCAAATAAAATACCTTTATTAAGTCCTGATGAACAACTTTCGGTCTATATCATCGCACGGCTGTGGTAAACACTAGTAATAACTAAAAATTTACAAATTATATATAATCATATAGTTAGATACAATATACGCATCCGTAGCCTAGCCATCGATAACTGAGTCCAGAGCAAACGTTAAGTTTTTGTTATGCTATCTTAAACTCACCTTATTCACTTGATTAATCTTACTCTGACCCCAGTTTTTCACAGGTTGAGCTAATGCACATCAAATTTTTCTTCCGGGTCTGGCTTTGGTAGTTGACGGTCGCGATCGCACGGGAGTCTCTCTCGGCTAGGTACTGGCTCGTCGGGAAACTCTTTAACCCAAAGGGTGCGCTCATCCTCGCCAGCATAATATTTCAGGTAGATGTTGTTATCTTCTTCGCTTCCACCACCAATTAAATCAATGTGGCAGGCCATGTTCATATCGCCTGATTGGAAAACCATTTCTTCTAGCAGAACATCGTCCCAAAGCAGGGTATAAAGTTCTCGATCATTCAAGTGATCTGTATGATCTAGGTAGGTCCCCATTAGTGCAAGAGCGTTAATGACTTCCCATAATTTTGGACTGAGTTCAGTATCTGCCAACTCGCCAGGTGGTGGCAAAGATATGCCTGATTCAACCAAAACCTGAAATGGTTGACTCCATTTCGATTGCTCAAAAGCATCAATATTTTTTTGGAACTGCTCTTGGGCTTCTTTGGAGCAGTCGCCAGATTCATCGAAAGAAATTTCGTGACTGTTCAGCATAGGCTTGCAGAACAATCAGTTATTTATCATACTTCGAGCCATGCGCGAACTCGAACTTCCTGACCTCACGACACTGACCTCGGATCAAAAGGATGATTTGATCCGCCTGTTATTCGAACAGGTTCGGATTTTGACTGCGCGAGTGTCAGAATTGGAAGCTCGGCTATCCAAGGACAGTCACAATTCGAGCA
>Ga0209344_10000435_pt1 | contig 75034 bp, 74 predicted proteins | sample Cruoilmetagenom6_FD_187293 | JGI IMG/M metagenome (GOLD analysis project Ga0209344, IMG submission 187293) | Oil polluted marine microbial communities from Coal Oil Point, Santa Barbara, California, USA - Santa Barbara Oil Seep Sample 6 (SPAdes)... | ecosystem: Environmental > Aquatic > Marine... | reverse complement strand
GACTTTGAAGGTCCATTAAGAGATGGCTTTGCAGTTGATTGGCCTATTAGACATAAAGATCTTGATTCGTGGTATAGCCATGTAGAGAAATTTGTTGGGATCGCTGGTGAAAAAGATGGTTTAGATGTCTTACCGGATGGTGAATTTCTTCCTTCCTGGGAGTTTACCTGTGTAGAAAACCATTTTAAAGATGTAGTCAAGAATAAATATAATGACAGGCATGTTATTTTTGGAAGATGTGCGCATTTGACTCAACCTCAGGAAGTTCATTTTCAACAAGGAAGAGGTCAGTGTCAAAATAGAACAGAATGTGAAAGGGGTTGTCCATTCGGAGGTTATTTTAATGCCAATTCTTCTACGATTCCTTGGGCTCAAAAAACGGGTAATCTAACATTGAGACCCTTTTCTGTCGTACACTCTATTTTATATGATGAAAAAACCGGTAAAGCAAGTGGTGTAAAAGTTATTGATACAAATACTAAGGAAGTTATTGAATACAAAGCGAAGATTATTTTTGTAAATGCTGGATCAGTTAATACAAATTTAGTCTTGTTAAATTCCAAATCTGAGCGTTTCCCAAATGGTCTAGGAAATGATAATGGCATATTAGGAAAATATATGGCATTTCATAATTATAGAGCTTCAATAACTGCAACATTTGATAATTATCTTGACAAAAAGACAAAAGGAAAAAGACCTACAAGTCCTTATATTCCTCGTTTTAGAAATGTATATAAACAAGAGACTGATTTTTTACGAGGTTATGCAGCCGGATTTCAGGTAGGAAGAGGTCTCAAATGGCCTTCAGCAGAAGGTTTAGGAAATACTTTAAAAGAAAATATTTTAAGGGAAAAACCTGGATTAGACACCTGGAGTGTCCGTTCGCATATGATGGGAGAAACAATACCAAAAGAAACAAGTTATGTTTCTCTGGATGATACAAAAGTAGATGAATGGGGAATTCCGTTATTACATGTGTCAATTGATTATGATGAGAATGATGAAAAAATGATTCAGGATTATTTTACTGAGTTAACCAAAATGTTCGAGGAAGCTGGTTTTAAAAATATTAAAACCAGAGATACTAAACAGGCTCCCGGGCTTGATATTCATGTAATGGGTGGTGTTCGAATGGGAAATGACCCAAAAACTTCCTTATTAAATAAATGGAATCAATTACATCATTGTAAAAATGTTTTTGTTACAGATGGTGCATGTATGGCTTCAACCTCAACACAAAATCCCTCTCTTACATATATGGCTTTATCTGCCAGAGCTGCAAATTATGCCGCCGAGGAATTTAAGAAGGGGAAATTTAGTTAAGCTGGTTAAATATTTAACTTGGATATATTAATTTCAAATTATATTTTTCAAGAAATAATATGCTATCTCAAGAACATCATTTAAATTTGGTTTAGATATTCAACCAATTAAAAATGAACAAACAGATCATAGAATGTGTGCCCAATATAAGTGAAGGGAGAAGCACAGCAATCATAAATGAAATAGCGTATATAGTAGAAACCGTTGAAGGCGTCAAGCTTCTTGATATTGATCAGGGCAAAGCTACCAATAGAACAGTTATTACTTTTGTTGGTGAACCATCAAAAGTTATTGAAGCTGCATTTTTACTAATTAAAAAAGCTTCAGAACTTATTGATATGAGTAAACATACGGGTGAGCATCCTCGTTTTGGAGCAACTGACGTTTGCCCGTTGGTACCTATTTCTGGTATTTCCTTAGAAGAAACTGCTAATTATGCACATCAATTAGGTGAACGAGTTGGTAAAGAACTCAGTATTCCCGGATACTTTTATGAAAATGCTGCTAAAGAGGAAAAACGAAAAAATTTGGCCAATTGCCGCTCTGGTGAGTATGAAGGATTGGCAAAAAAATTAATAGATTCTGACTGGAAACCTGATTTTGGCCCAGCGAAATTCGATAAAAATGTTTCTAAAACAGGCGCAATAGCAATATCGGCAAGAGATTTTCTAATTGCCTATAATGTAAACTTAAATACCACTTCAACACGACGTGCCAATGCCATCGCTTTTGATATTAGAGAGGCTGGTCGCGTAAAGCGAGAAGGAAATCCAATAACTGGTAAAAAAATCTTGGATGCAACTGGTGTACCTGTACGGATTCCCGGTAAATTAAAAGCCGTAAAAGGTATAGGTTGGTATATTGAAGAATATGGTATTGCACAGATCTCATATAACCTGACTAATATTTCAACCACCTCCATGCATGAAGCTTTTGATGCAAGTTGTAAGTCCGCACTAGAACGTGGAATGCGCGTTACCGGCTCAGAACTAGTTGGTTTAGTGCCTTTAAAAGCAATGTTAGATGCTGCTGATTACTTTTTATCAAAACAAAAACGTTCTTTAGGAATAGCAGAAAGTGAAAAAATTAAAATTGCAGTTAAGTCCTTAGGCTTAGATGATCTAAAACCTTTCAATCCACAAGAAAAAATTATTGAATATGTCATGAACGATGGTTCTAATAAGCTTGTCGATATGAAATTAGACGCTTTCGCGGATGAAACTGCCGGTGAATCTCCTGCTCCGGGAGGCGGATCAATTTCGGCTTATGTTGGCGTTTTGGGTGTTTCTTTAGGAACTATGGTTGCAAACCTGTCGGCGCACAAAGCCGGTTGGGATGATAAATGGGAATTCTATTCACAATGGGCGGAAAAAGGGCAAGCATATAAAAACAAATTATTGTATCTGGTAGATGAAGATACAAATGCCTTTAATAAAATTATTGACGGATTTAGAATGCCAAAATCTACCGATCAAGAAAAAGAAACTAGAAGACAAGCTATTGAAAGTGCTACAAAATATGCAACGGAAATTCCGTTACAGGTTATGCAAACTGCATATGATTCTATGGAAGTGATGGAAGCCATGGTAAAAGATGGTTTGCAAAGTTCATTATCTGACGCAGCTGTTGGTGCCTTATGTGCGAGAACAGCGGTGATTGGAGCTTATTTTAATGTACGAATCAATGCGAAAGATATTAAGGACAGGGACTTTGTGAACAACATTCTTGCAAAAGCAGCAAAAATTTATGAAGCAACAATATCCCTTGAAAAAAAGATTATAGTCGATTTAGACCGTAGCATGTAAGTTGACAAGATTATAAAACGGAAGACCTTAGCCAGTCTTCCGTTTAATATTGAATTAGTTTTTAAATTGATATGCAACTCCCACCATAAACTGGCTAAATTTCAAGGAGTTTCCGCTAGGTGCATTATCTATTAAATTAGATAGACCTATGTCATATTTTACTTCGAGCGAAAAATCCTCAACGAACTCATAAGAAAGCCCGGCATTTACTCCAAAACCTAGCGATTTAAATGCATCAGGCTGATCTAGAAAATAGGAAAGGCTTGGTCCTGCAGAGGCACTAAATTTTTCGTCAAAATTGTACTTTACCAATACCGGAAAATGAATCAAGTCCAAATCCTTAATGCCTACATAACTTATTCCCGGTTCCAATTCCAGATCGTCAGTAATAGGGATCTCATTAAAAAATACGCCAACATAAAATCCTGTTTCAGAACTCGTATTGGATGCTAGTGCTTTTTGCTGGTTGCTTTGCTTGTATGATTCAGAATTGAATTCGTCTTTTAAAGACCCAAAAGCGCCACCCGCCCTAACACTAACGCAGGAAGTTAGTAACAGGACCAGTCCAGCCACCAACAGTAGTGAATTAAAATTTTTCATAGTTTAAGTTTAAGGTTAATCTAAGCAAGATATGAATTAATTAACTTATTATCATATAGTTATGCTAATTTAGAAACAATCTAATTAAAAAGTACGATCTACCACTCATGAAATTTCAGGGATAATATCAGTAGAATTAATATTTTTTATATATTTACATAATTATTTATATAAATACTTATATTTATTATCATGCAAGATAAATTAATACAATTTGAGGAGCTGGCATTAGGATCTCGATTAAAGCGATTAAGTGACCATTTCATGAAGGAAGCCACCAAAATATATGCTTGTTTATCCATTGATTTTGACCCATACCATATGCCAATATTTAAACTCGTTGCAGAACAGGATGAATTGACAATTGGTGAAATAAGTACTTTATTAAGGGTAACACAACCCGCCGTTACCCAATATATAAATACCTTAGAAAAGAAGGGCCTTATTATTTCTAAAATCGGGAAGAATGATAGGCGCCAGAAAAAAGTGAGTTTATCAAAAGACGGCAAACTCATGTATACTAATTTACAACCCATCTGGAAGCTAATTGACCAGGAGATAAAAGTTCTGACACATAACCTGAACAATAAGACCTTGTTAGAACATATCCACTTTATTGAAAGTGAACTAGACAAACAATCTTTTGAAGATAAGGTATTATCAAAATTAAGTATGTACGATGAAAAATAGAACAAAGGTTGTATCGTTTAGGCCGGAATTTGCAAGCGACTTTAGAGATTTGAATATAGAATGGTTAGAAAAATACTTTTATGTTGAAGAACATGATACAGAAGTATTGAACAATGCAAAAACTTATATTATAGATAATGGAGGTTATATTTTCTTTGCACTGGTTGACGGAACTGTTGCCGGTACAGTAGCGTTAATGAACGAGCCTGAAGGTTATGAGTTGAGTAAAATGGCTGTATCACCTGAGTTTCAGGGCTTAAAAATCGGACAACAATTAATGCAGTATTGTATTGATTTTGCAAAAGATAAAAATTGGACCCAGCTCATACTTTATTCTAATACTATTTTAGAAAATGCTATTTATATTTATAGAAAATATGGATTTCAAGAAGTAGAGCTAGAAAAAAATGGACCATATCAACGTGGCAATATTAAAATGGTATTGAAATTATAACTAATTGTCATTCTGAATGAGTGTAACGAAGTGTAGAATCTATTTGATAAAAAAAGATTTTTCGTTTCACTCAGAATGACAAAATACTATATTAAAAACTCTGCAAGGCCAATTCATAGCCCTTCATACCCATTCCTATTATAATGCCTTTAGCATTTGGTGAAACATAAGAATGGTGTCTAAATTCTTCACGAGCATATACGTTTGAAATATGTACTTCAATTACCGGAGTTTCAATGGCTTTTACAGCATCACCTATACCGATAGAAGTGTGTGTATAGGCTGCGGCATTCAAAATAATACCGTCGTAATCAAAACCAACTTCGTGTAGTTTATCTATAATTTCGCCTTCAATATTCGATTGAAAATAGTGTATTTCAATATTTGAGAATTTTTTTTGCAACTGTTGAAAATAATCTTCAAAAGTTTCAGCCCCATAGATCTCAGGTTCACGTTTTCCGAGTAGATTTAAATTAGGTCCGTTTAGGATAATGATCTTCATATTGCTAAAATAAAAAAAGGAAGCCAATTGGCTTCCTTTATAATTATTAATTATGCTCTTTTAGAATTAAAGTCCAAAGTCTACTCCTAAATTAATTGTATTCCAAGTAATTCCATCTAAACTAATACCTCTATAAGAAAGTACAATATCAATTTTTTCAGAAACACCATATTGAACTCTTGGCGAATAGTAGAATCCACTTTCTAGTCCATCAGGTGCAACACCTATAGCATAACCTAAGTCAGCTCCTAGGGTAAATTCGTCAGATACACTAAAACGAGCAGCTCCTCCAACAGGGATCCAAGTAAAATCTTCGTCAATGACATCACTATCACCGAAAGAATGATTAACTCCTGTAGCAGGACCAGCTTCAAACTCGTCAGATATTTCAAATAAATACCCTAAATCTACAGCTATAGCAAAAGTTGCTAAATCACCAGCATCTCCAATAGGTAATCCTCCTGAGATACCAGCTCTAAATGAACCTTGTGCTGTCACGTTTGATAAACCGAAAATTGCTAATACCGCAACTAAACATAATTTTCTCATAATTTTTGATTTAAATTTGTTATATAACGTAAATTAATAAAATAATTTCACTTATTAAAACATTATAAACACTTTATTAACCATATTAATTAACAATTGTTGATAACAAATTAATTACAATTTATAAACTATGCCAGCTAATAAAACATTCGTTTTTAAACTTGGCTTTATTGTACCATCTGTTAATTCTCTAATTTTATCATTAATTCTATTATTTAATCCTAAGGTATATTTTGCCTGTACAGAAATGCTATCATTTATATCCAAACCAGCTCCCAAAGCTAAACTTACACCTAACTCATTAACTAATTCTTTAGCCAGCATAGGAATATCTAATACCAGATCAAATTGAGGTCCAGCTTGTAAATTAATTGAATCGGCTATATAATATTTAGCAAGTACCGGTACTACAATAATACTTTCTCCACCTGCATTAGCATATAATAGTTCCGGTTGAACATGAAGATCTCCAAAAATTTTAAGATCTGCTAAAAAATCTAAATAAAAACCACCACCGTCTAACACTTCAATCTCTTCAGAAGAAACATCAAATAATTCTAAAACCTGGGTTAGGTCGACTCCAGAAGCCGATAAATCAGCCGAGCCATAAAATAAACCTCCTGATATTCCAAAACTAATTCTGCTTTGAGCATTAACAGTCGACAAACTAAACATTGCTATTAATACAGTAAAGTATATTTTTCTCATAAAAAAAATTTAATCCATAATTGAGCACAAAGTAATAATATTAAGGAATAAAAAAAAGGAAGTTTTTTGACTTCCTTTTTTTCATGCTTTACATCTTTCTAGAAAAAATAACCTAAAGAGAATTGAAAAACACCATTTTTAAAAGTGATATCAGATAAGTCTTCATCATCATTGGCATTGGATAAACCTAAATTATAACGTGCTCCAAAATTTAAACCACCATCTAGTTTATATCCCAAGCCAAAATTAACGCCAAAGTCAATTCCCTTAACGAAATCCTTAATATCTTCTTCTTCTCCCTCGAACTCATCCGTAGCAGAGATTAAAAATCCTAATTGAGGACCTGCCTCCAGGCTTAATCCTTCTGAGACGTAATATTTTGCCATTAAAGGAACATTCAAATAATCTACTTTAATAGTACCATTAAATAAAGCTGCTTTAGTATCAACAAATGAAGTATCATCTACACCGTAATCAGATCCCTGGCATGAATATAATAATTCTGGTTGAAATGAGAAATTCTCAGAAATTCCAATTTCTACAACCGCGCCGAAATGAAAACAAGTTCTATTATCAAAATTTACGAAATCATCTCCTGTGATAGTAGCCAAATTAATTCCTCCTTTAATTCCAAATTCTACCTCTTGAGCATTAACTGCAGTTAAGCCAAATAATGCTATAGCCGAAATAATAAATATTTTTTTCATAACAATATAGTTTAATAATTGGTTATTAAAAGGCACTTTCTGTGCACGAAACAAATTTATTCTTTGCAGAAGTCCTAAGCAATGATATTAGTCAGCTCAACATGAAATTATTTAAAGATTCATATTAATTGAGGTCTATATATTCAATTAAGATTGGCTTTTTTATTATATTTTTACACCAATGAAATGGCAACACGCGCTCAAAGATTTTGGATTATATCTTAAAATTGAAAGAGGTTTATCAAAAAACTCTATTGATAATTACTCAAGAGATGTAAAAAAATTAATTCAATTTTTAGATGCTAACGAAATCTGTGAAAATCCTGAGAAAATTTCTGAAGAAACCATTCAACAGTTTATTTATGAAATAGCCAAAAATGTAAATGCCCGTTCTCAATCTCGTACCATATCGGGGCTTCGAAGTTTCTTTGATTACTTAATATTTGAAGATTATAGAAAAGATAACCCCACAGCCTTAATAGAGCCACCTAAAATTGGTAGAAAATTACCCGATACACTTTCTCAGAGTGAAATAGATAGAATCATTGATCATATAGATTTAAGTCATCCTCAAGGGCAGCGTAACAAAACAATTTTAGAAACATTATATAGCTGCGGTCTCCGGGTAACCGAACTTATAACTTTACAAATCTCTGATCTCTTTTTTGATGAAGGTTTTATAAGAGTACTAGGCAAAGGTGATAAACAACGGTATGTACCTATAAACCAGGAAACACAAAAACTAATATTGATCTATTTAAATCAAGTAAGAAATCATATAAAACCACAAAAAGGATTTGAAGATACCATTTTTTTAAACCGAAGAGGTAAACAACTTACCCGAAATATGATCTTTTTAATTATAAAAGGCTTTACAGAAAAAGCTGGTATTCGAAAAAAAGTAAGTCCGCATACATTTAGACATTCATTCGCAACTCATTTACTAGAAAATGGTGCTGATTTACGTTCTATTCAACAAATGTTAGGGCATGAAAGTATTACCACTACCGAAATTTATATGCATTTAGACAAAAGTTTTTTAAAGGAAGTTGTAGAAAAATTTCATCCAAGAAAATAATCAAACTTAACTAATTAACGTTTGAAAGGTTTTCTTCTTATACTTTTTAAGGAGTACGAGTATAGCACTTATAATAATGATGTTTTTTAAAATATATTGTCCTATAATAGTGAAAGAAAAAGGTAAATGCCTAAATGATATATCAGGAAATAAAATCAGAGGTGTAAAAGTAAAAAACATATGAACTAATGCTAAAATTAACGCGTATCGTTTAAATATTCCTAATAATAGCATCATCCCTACAGAAGTTTCCCAAATTGCCAAAGTATAGTATGAAATTTGAGAAGGAATTAATCCAAAAGTTATTTGATAAATTGTATTTTTTGCTAATTCTTCTGCTGGGCTCACAGATGGAAAAAATTTTAAAATTCCAAACCATAGGTAAACTATCCCTATGGAAACTAACATTACATCAATATTTCTAAAAGTCCTGGTTAATAAATTTTTCATAAAACTTTATTTAGCAATATTTACTGCTCTTGTTTCTCTAATTACAGTAACTCTTACTTGACCTGGGTAAGTCATATCATTTTGAATTTTTTGAGAAATATTAAATGATAGTTCTGAAGCTTTGATATCATCTACCTTTTCACTCTCAACGATTACACGCAGTTCTCTTCCAGCCTGAATAGCGTATGCTTTTTGTACACCATTAAAACCAAAAGCGACCTCTTCTAAATCTTTAAGCCTTTGTATATATGAATCTAATACTTGGCGTCTTGCTCCTGGTCTTGCACCGGAAATAGCATCACAAACTTGTACAATAGGTGAAATCAACGATTTCATTTCTATTTCATCATGGTGTGCTCCTATTGCATTACAAACATCAGGTTTTTCTCCGTGTTTCTGAGCCCATTCCATTCCTAATAAAGCATGTGGTAATTCGCTTTCTGTTTCAGGAACCTTACCTATATCATGAAGTAATCCTGCTCTTTTTGCCACTTTAGCATTCAATCCTAATTCAGCGGCCATAACGGCGCATAAATTAGCCACTTCACGAGAATGCTGTAGCAAATTTTGTCCATAAGAAGAGCGATATTTCATTCGACCTATTACTTTAATCAATTCTGGATGTAAACCATGAATACCAAGATCAATTACAGTTCGTTTACCTACTTCTATAATTTCTTGATCTATTTCCTTTTTAGTCTTAGCAACAATTTCTTCAATACGTGCCGGATGTATTCTACCGTCTGTTACCAGCTTATGCATTGACAAACGTGCAATTTCTCTACGAACAGGATCAAAGCAAGATAAGATAATTGCTTCAGGCGTATCATCCACAATAATTTCAACACCAGTTGCTGCCTCTAAAGCTCTAATATTCCTACCTTCTCTACCTATAATTCTACCTTTAACATCATCTGATTCCAGATTAAACACAGAAACACAATTCTCAACAGTTTGCTCTACGCCAATTCGTTGGATAGTACTTAGTACAACTTTTTTTGCTTCCTGCTGTGCAGTCAATTTTGCTTCTTCAAGTGTATCTTGAATAAATGCCATTGCATCAGTTTTAGCCTCTTCTCTCAAAGATTCAACTAATTCTTTTTTTGCATCATCAGCCGATAAACCTGAAATCACTTCTAAATGCTCAACTTGTTTTTTATGCATTTTTTCAGTTTCCGTTTTCTTCTTTTCTAAAAACTCAATCCTATAATCGTAATCCGCCTCTTTTACCTCCAGATTTTTATTAAGTTTCGTGTTTCTATCTATTTCTTGTGAAACTTTCGATTCTTTTTCACGTATTCTTTTTTCGCTGTCAGACACCTTTTTATCACGAGCCACTATTACCTTTTCGTGTTCAGATTTAAGTTCAATAAATTTTTCTTTGGCTTGAAGTATTTTATCCCTTTTAAGCGTTTCAGCATCTAATCTTGCTTCTTTCAATGTAGCAGCAGCTTGCTTTTTAGCATTTCTAAGAATATGTGATGCCTTGTTCTTTTCAAGCATTTTTGCTATCGTAAAACCTATTGCTAAACCTGCCAGTACACCAATAATTATTGGCATTATCATTCCTTCCATTATGTAAATTTTAGTATAAAAAAAGCCTACACTAGTTGGGGGTTTTTAAACTCCTTGATGACAAGTTTAGGGCTAACTGGTTGATCAATAATCCGTTCTGATACTAAAATAAATTCAGCACACGCGGCACGCTTTTACAACCAAACTCACCCTTTCTAATTAAATAGTGTTGAGTTTAATAAACAAATAACTAATGTAGGCAGTAATTGTTTTATTTTAAAGAACTTATTATAAATGAATATCTAAAATACTATTCATTTCATTTAATTTATGCTCAATCTCTTCTGTATCTTGAGAATTATAAACACTTTTTACTTCTTGTAAAGATGCAAATTGTAAAGCACACATGGCTAGAACATCTTGCTTATCTCTAACTTCATAATTCTCTTCAAACCTCTTAATAAGGTCATTTATTTTCTTTACAGCTTTACGAACACCTTCCTCTTCACTTTCGCTATTAATTGTCAGCGGATAAACTCGATCACCTATTGTCACTTTTATTTTAAGTCTCTCGTCCATTCCACTTTATTCGCCCAATTGAGCTATGCATTTATCAATCTCACGTATCAGCGCATTAATCTTTAACTTAGTTGTATGTTTATCTTCTTTGCTGCCTACAATTGCATTCGCAATTCTTAACGATTCATGTTTATTTTCTAAAATATTAATTGATTCTTTTTGTTGGGATAACTCTTCAACCAAACTATTACTTTTTTCTAATAATTGTTGATTTTCAGTTTGCAACAATTCATATTTTGAAAGTAACTTACTTAGTTTACCTTGCAGAGAATCAACTATTTCTATAACATTACTCATCAATACAAAGATTCTAAACCTTTTGAACAAATTTAGCATTACTCATTCAATTAAACAACTCTTTTAATGAATTATATTAAAAAGAGTATTCAAATCACTGATATATAATGGCTTAATATTTGATTTTTAATTCTTAATACTAATCATTATTTTAGCGTCACAATTATGGGGAGATTTTTGTTTTTTTTATCGTTTGTATGCGTACAGCATATTGTATTTTCACAAGCCAATTATCCAAAAGATTATTTTGTAAATCCTTTAGATGTTCCTTTAATACTTTCTGGTACATTTGGTGAATTACGAAGTAATCATTTTCATTCTGGACTAGATATTAAAACGCAACAACGCGAAGGTCTAAATGTATATGCTTCTGCTGAAGGTTACGTTTCGCGTATAAAAATATCACATTGGGGATATGGCAAGGCACTTTATATTACGCACCCAAATGGTTATACCACAGTTTATGGTCACTTGAAAAAGTTTTCCCCGGCAATTGAAGCTTATGTTAAAAAACATCAATATGAAAATGAAAGCTTCGAAATACAATTATTTCCAAAAAAGGACGAATTAAAATTGAAACGGCAAGAAATTGTAGCTTTTAGTGGAAATACAGGCGGTTCCGGTGGTCCACACTTGCATTATGAAATTAGAAATTCAAAAGAATACCCGATCAATCCTATGCTTTTTAATATCGAAATTCCTGACACTAAAAAGCCTCAAATTAGAGCGGCTGTTGTTTATGCTTTTGGTGATACATCACATGTAGATCAATCTAATAGAATAAAAGAATTAGTATTCAAAACACATAAAGATGGTAGCTTAATAGCCGATAAAATAGAAGCGTATGGCACTATTGGTTTTGGCATAAATACAGTTGATAAACAAGATGGTGCTGTAAACAATAATGGAATTTTCGATCTTGAGATGAAAGTTAATGGTAGTACGACCTATCAGCATAAAGTTGAATTATTCAGTTTTAGCGAAACTCGATATGTGAATAGCCTAGTCGATTTTGCACGATTCTATAAAAAAAGGCAAAGAATTCAAAAGACATTTGTTGAGCCGGTTAATAAATTAAGTATCTATAGAAACTTAAAAAATAAAGGTTACTTGACCGTAAAGAATAAAGCCTCTTATACTGTACAAATCATTGTTAAAGATTTTAAGGGAAACCAAACAAAATTAATCATCCCTGTACAGGGTAAAAAAGATTCAATTTACGTTCAAAAAGAAGTGAAAACCACGCCATATTATTTTAAACGGGATGAGTTTAACAAAATTAATGAAGGTATTGTAACAATCGCCTTTCCAAAAAATAGTTTTTATAAAGACCTTTATTTTGATTTTAGGCAAGAAAAAGATGTGGCGATCTTACATGATGGTGGTGTACCATTGCATAAAAATTTTACGCTATCATTTGATGTTTCAAAATATACAAAAGAAGAGCAAGAAAAATTATTTATAGCTCGTATAAATAATAAAGGCAAACCATATTATTCAAATACCAAACGGAAAGAGAATAAATTATATACGCTAAATAAAACCTTGGGAAATTATGCTTTATTTTCTGATAACCAGATCCCTAAAATAACACCAATAAACTTTAAAAATAACCAATGGTTATCTAAATATCGCTATTTAAAAATTAGATTAAAAGATGAGCACTCAGGCATAAAATCATATAGAGCAGAAATTGATGGTAAATGGATATTGATGGAATATGATGCTAAAAAAGGACTTTTAGTCTATGATTTTAATGATTTAGAATTAGTTGGTAATAAACATACTTTAAAAATTATTGCCGCTGATAATGTTAACAATTCTAATACGTATATTGCAACGTTTTTCAGAAAGCAGTAATTTAACATATTTTAATTGAGAACAACTATTGCCTATTTTTTCCTATTCTTTTTATCTACAAGCATAGCTTTATCTCAGACAGGTAAGATTAAAGGTGTTGTAAAAGATACAAATGGCAAACCCATCGAAGATGCAACCGTAACATATCTTGAAAAAGGTACGACTACAAATAGTGACGGGTTCTATGAATTAGAAATTCCCTCAGGAAAATTAATAACCATTAAGTACAGCCATGTTTCTTTTATCTCATTTACCAGAAGGATCCGTGTAATTAAGAATAGAACTGTAACTTTTTCTCCCCAGTTAACACCAAAAACTGAAGCAATAAAAGAAATTGTTGTTAAAAACGACAAACCAAAAGCTGAAGGTCTAGACAATATTAACACTAAAATTGCCAAAAACCTACCAAGTGCGAATGCCGGCATTGAAGGTACTCTGAAGAATATTGGTTTGGGTGTAAGTGGCAATAATGAACTAAGCACCCAATATAATGTTAGGGGCGGCAATTATGATGAAAATCTGGTGTATGTAAATGGAATTGAAGTCTATAGACCATTTCTGGTACGTTCCGGGCAACAAGAAGGATTAAGCTTTGTAAATTCTGAACTAACACAAAATGTAAAGTTTTCAGCTGGAGGTTTTCAAGCTAAGTATGGTGATAAATTATCGTCTGTTTTAGATATTACTTACAAAAAACCAGAAGAGTTTTCTGCTAAAGTTGATGCAAGTTTTTTGGGAGCTAGTGTGACGATAGAAAACAGTTTTATTGATAATAGTCTTTCGTTTATTTTAGGAGCTCGTTACAGAAATAATAGCTTATTCGTAAATAGTAAAGACATTGAATCCAATTTCAAACCAAATTTTACTGATGTTCAATCATATTTATCATACCAATTAAATGACAAATTAAGTTTAGATTTTTTAGGTACTTTTTCACTAAATAACTACAAATATAAACCCGTTACTCGTAGAACCAATTTTGGTACTGTTACTAGTGCTCAAGCTTTGCTTGTAAATTATCAAGGACAAGAAAACGATCAATACTTAACGCTTTTTGGTGCTTTAAAAGCAAGTTATGAAGTAAATAATAATTTTAAAATAGATCTAATAAGTTCAACTTATAATACTCAAGAAGAAGAATACTTTGATATTTTAGCTTTTTATGGAATTGGCGATGTAAATGCAGATTTTGGAAGTGATAATTTTGGTGAAGTAGAATTCACACAAGCTTTAGGGTCACAATTAGACCATGCTCGTAATGATTTAGATGCTTTAATATCTAACGTTCAATTAAAGACTGCTATTAAACTTGATGATAATATTTTTGAGTTTGGAACTAAGTATCAAATTGAAGATATAAAAGATCGGATTATAGAGTGGCAAGTTATTGATTCTGCCGGTTTCACTTTAAGACCTCCGAATTTGTTACCGAGAAATGACGAACCATATGAACCTTTTACTGGACCAATTGTTCCATTTACCGGTGTTCGAGCAACAAACAATGTACAAATAGATAGAATATCTGGTTATGCTCAATGGAGTAGAAATTTTTATATTAACGAACATCAATTATGGTTAAATGCCGGAGTCAGAGCTCAAAACTGGAAAATTAGTGGCTCTGGAATCTCTTCTTCAAATCAAACAGTTATAAGTCCCCGAGCACAAATTGCGATAAAACCAGATTGGTATAGCGATATGATATTTAGAGCATCAGGTGGTTATTATTATCAACCTCCATTTTATCGAGAGCTACGTGATTCTTTAGGAGTTGTTAATGCTAACGTAAAAGCTCAAAAATCGATACATTTTGTACTTGGTAATGATTATAGCTTTGATTTATGGGATAGGCCTTTTAAGTTAGTTACTGAGGCATATTATAAATCTTTGACAGATGTAAATCCATTTACTATTAGTAATGTTCAAATACGCTATCGTGCTAAGAACAATGCAAAAGCCTTTGCAACCGGTTTTGATACTCGTTTGAACGGAGAATTTGTTCCAGGAACAGAGTCTTATGTAAGTTTTGGATATCTTCTTACTAAAGAAAATATTGAAAATCGAGGCTATATTTCCAGACCTACGGATCAGCGATTAAAATTTGCAATATTATTTCAAGACTATGCTCCGAATAATCCTAACTTAAAACTCTATTTAAATTTAGTATATAATACAGGTTTACCTGGAGGTTCACCACCATACGCCGATCCTTACATTTTTCAAAATAGATTAAAAGATTATTTTAGATCTGATATAGGTCTTTCATATATAATAGTTGATCCGCAAAAACAATCCGATAAGGCATGGCTTCAACAATTTAAAGAGTTTTCAATTGGATTAGAGTTATTTAATATGTTTGATGTACAGAATTCAATAACTAACACCTGGGTACGCGATATTTCATCACAAAGTTCTTTAGCAGTCCCTAATTTCTTGTCTGGAAGAGTATTGAATTTTAAAGTGCATATGCAATTTTAGTATATTTATGCTAAATGACTTGTTTGTATTGAATATTAAACCTTTTATTACGTTTATAGTCTAAAGATAAAATCTGCCGGCTTTTGATTGAAGAAGATTTACTTATTAAGCAACTTAAAAACGCACAAACCCAAGATAAAGCGTTTAGGGAACTTATGTCTCAATATAAAGAAAGATTATATTGGCATATCCGAAAAATTGTTATTTCTCATGATGATACAGATGATGTATTGCAGAATACTTTTGTGAAAATTTATAGAAATATCAATAAATTTAATGCAGAAAGTAAACTCTACTCCTGGATGTATAGAATTGCTACCAATGAATCCATCACTTTTATAAACAAAAGAGCAAAACGAAATACTGTAGATGTAGATGAAATGCAATTACAATTAGTGAATAATTTAGAAGCTGATGTTTATTTTGACGGAACGGCAATACAATTAAAATTGCAAAAAGCAATTGCCACATTACCACAAAAGCAACAATTAGTCTTTAATATGAAATATTTTGATGATATGAAATACCAAGAAATTTCTGAAGTCTTAGAAACTTCGGTAGGTGCTTTAAAAGCGTCATATCATCATGCAGTTAAAAAAATAGAAACATTGTTAAAACGATCTTAATTTAAACCTTTTAGTACTTTTACAGTCTTATTGACGAATGAAAAACAATAGTTTAGACATATTAAAAAAACAAGGAAGTGGTTTTAAAACACCAGAAAAGTATTTCATAAATCTTGAAGATGAAATACTATCTAAAATAGCTGTTGAAAAATTTCCCGAAAAGGAAGGTTTTAATTTGCCCGCAAGTTATTTCGAAAATTTAGAGGATGATGTATTTTTAAAACTTAAAGAAGATAAAATTACTAAATCACTTAAAGCTGAAATACCAGAAGGATATTTTAATACTATTGAAGATAGAGTATTTGATAAACTAAAAGAAGATAATTTAATACAGCTAAAAGTAATTAGTTTAAGGTCAAAATTTATAAAGGTTTTTACGCCTTTGGCAATTGCAGCATCACTCCTGTTATTTTTTATCGTAAATTACAATAACAATAAATATAATATAGAAAATGTTGCCACTTCAGAAATTGATACATGGATCGAAGAAGATTTAATAACATTGGATGCCAACCAAATAGCCGAAGTTTTTAGTGATGTAAATTTGAATGAAGAAATAAATAATGAAGATGAAGAATTACTCGAATACTTAAATGGCATGGATATTGAAAGCATACTAAATAATTAGGATTAATGAAACGTATTTTAATAATAACCATTTTTATACTAACAAGTGCGTCATATGGTTTTGCTCAAAACAATCCAAGAATAAAGGCTCTTAAAACCGCTTTTATTACTAATAGTTTGGATTTGTCATCTAAGGAAGCACAGCAATTTTGGCCCGTTTATAATAAATATGAACGTACAATTCATATTGAAAAAACATTAAAAATGCGTCAATTAACTAAGAAAACTATCGATTTGGGTGGTATGGAGCAGCTTTCTGATAATGAAGCGAATGCAATATTAAAAGAGATTATCGAAATTGATTTTAAAGTTGCCAATGCAAAAAAAGAGCTACACAATAATTTAATTGGAATTATTCCTCCAAAAAAAATAATAAAATTATTTAAAGCCGAACGAGATTTCAATAAGGAACTTTTAAAACAGCTAAGAGATCGCAGAAATGAAAAGATACAGAATAGAAACTAAAAAATTATAACAAATTGCTAAAAAAGTCGTTAAACACAAAAAGAAAAGAAAATGAAGAAATTGATATTAAGTCTTTTAATTATAAATGTATTTATATTTTCAAGTACTATAAATGCTCAAAAAATATCAGATAAGACAAAGTCTGCTACAACTAAGACAATCCATACTGATAACGAAGAAATTAAACTCGTAGAACATAACGGAATTAAGTATTATATCTTTAATAGTACCTGGCACACGAAAATGAAGAATAGATATGTCTTAAGAAATGCACCAAAAGGAGCTAAAATAGATTTTAAACCTGAAGGGGGTGAGTTTATAACTATGGGTGGAAAGAAGTATTATAAATGTAAAGGCATATTCTATAAGCAACACAAAGATAGCATCTTTGAAGTCGTCAGAATATAGAAATTATAATAAAATAAATTTAAAACCTGTTCAATAGAGCAGGTTTTTTTTATCAGTTTATCTTTTTTATTTTTGTAAAAATCAAATACGCAATTCATTGGATAATTTCTTACTCTTTTTTGAACAGATGCCAGCTTGGCAAAAGTTAGTATGGATTACAAGTTGCTTAATTTTTAATTGGCTTTTAGAAGGAAACTTCCCTCTTTTTAATTTTAACTATAAAAAATGGCGTCATGCAGGAGTAAATCTCATTTTTCTAAGTACAACATTAATTATAAATGTTCTTTTTGGGATTGTAACCGTTGGAATATTTGCTTACATCACAACCAATGAGCTAGGTTTATTGCACTTAGTTGAATTACCAATTTGGGTAGAATTAATATTAGCTATTCTTGTTTTAGACTTTATGGCTCAATATTTAGTTCATTATTTATTACACAAGGTAAAATGGATGTGGAAATTTCATATGATTCATCATAGTGATACTAACGTTGATGCCACTACAGGCACACGACATCATCCGGGAGATTATGTACAACGTGAATTTTTTGCTTTATTTGCTATAGTGATAACGGGTGCTCCTTTTGCTTTTTACATGATTTATAAGGTTATTACTATCTTTTTTGGATATTTCACACATGCTAATATCAATATGCCTAAACGAATTGATAAAATATTGAGTTATGTATTAGTAACACCTAATATGCATAAATTTCATCATCATTTCGAAAGACCATGGACGGATACAAATTTTGGAAATATTTTCTCTATTTGGGATCGTATTTTTGGCACTTTAGTTTATGATGATCCTAAAAAGGTAGTTTATGGATTAGATGTACTAGATGATGCAAAAAGTGAGAATTTAATGTATCAATTCAAAGTGCCTTTTGATAATTCAGTTAAAACAGATTATTAGATCTTTTTCTTTTTAATATGCTCTTCTTCTCTCCTATTCGGAAAGTTTAAACCTGTACTGTTATATGTAGTTCCATAAGTATGAGCAGCTGTATAAACTTGTTCAATAGCATTTAAAACTTGAGTTTTTTTCAATTCCTTTAAAGGATGAATAAAAACTGACCACAAAATATCATCCGAAATAGCATACTTAACATCTAATGCCGTGTGGAAATTTGCCTCCATTAATTTTAACATATCAGAATAGGTCAATTTCTTTTGTTCTATTATAGGAGACATAATTCGCATTCTATTGTGTTTTTGATCTGCAATACAAATTAAAACCCTATCCTTAACCATAAATTGCCAATTTCCTTCTTTACCTTTGATACTATCGGCAACTATATAAATGATTTCACCGAGGGTTACATTATTCATTTCTTGAGCGTCAAGCCTTATAAAGGGTGTTAAAAAAATAATAAGGGTTGCTATGCGAAGTACTATCTTACTCATAATATGCGTTTTATAAATGGTTTGACTTAAAATTTCATAAATCCTTACTATTCTTATACGAATTTTAAAATTTGTGTTTTTACTTCTGTTATAAATTATTACTTTTGACAAATCTTTATTGAACAATGCAATTTAAGCACCCAGAAATTCTTTACGCTTTATTTTTGCTTATAATCCCAATTATTGTTCATTTATTTCAATTACGTAAATTTCAAAAAGTACCTTTTACTAATGTTCAATTTTTAAAGAGAATTGAATTAAAGACTCGTAAAAGCTCTAAACTTAAAAAATTACTGGTTCTACTCTCCCGACTTTTATTGTTGGCCTCATTAATTTTTGTATTTGCACAACCATTCTATAGTAAATTAAAGAACAATACTGTACAAGATACATATATATATATTGACAATTCTTTGAGTATGCAAGCTAAAGGAGAACAAGGTGAGCTATTAAAAAGAGCTGTTCAAGATATTATTGAAAATAATAAAGACCCTGAAAATATTCATTTAATTACAAATGATAATGAATGGTATAACCTAAATACCAAAGAATTAAAAAACATATTAGTATCTCTTGATTATTATCCGATAAAACAGGATTTAACGACTGTTCTTTTCAAAATTAATAGTCATAAAAAAAATAACAATACAACTAAAAGTATCTTAATATCTGATTTTCAAAATATTAATATAAATAATGATTTTCAAAAAGGTACTATCTCCAATCACAATTTTGTACAAATAGCTCCTATAAAAAAATCGAATATTAGTATTGATAGTGTATATATTTCAAACTTAAACAATGAAACTATTCGTTTAAAAGTGCTTGTTAAGAGTCACTATACCAAAGCTCAAAAAATTCCAATCTCATTATATAATGATGCGGTATTAATTGGAAAATCTACTGTAGATATTCCAGAAAATAATACTGCGGAAGTTGAGTTTAGCATTCCTTTTTCAGGTGCCATAAATGGAAGGATTTCAATTGTAGATGATAACCTATCTTTTGATAATGACCTATATTTTGTAATAAATAAAACTGATAAAATAAATGTATTGTCAATAGGAGGGAGTAATGATTTTTTATCAAAAATTTATACTGATGATGAATTTAGTTTCGGCGAGAGCAGTCTAAAAAATTTAGATTACAATCTACTGAACAATCAGAATTTAATCATATTAAACGAGCTGGAAAATATTCCAAATTCCTTAATAAATAGTTTATCTGATGCTATTTCAAATGGGATCAACTTAGTCATTATTCCAAATAGTAATATCAATATAACTTCATATAATATGTTGTTTAGAAAATTAAATGTTGGGGCTATTAATTCTAAAAACGAAAATGAATTAGCCATTACTGATATCAATTTTTCGCACCCTTTTTTTCAAAATGTATTTGAAAAACAAGTTAAAAATTTTCAATATCCAAAAGTCAATAATTATTACCCATCGACCCTCAGAAACAGTTCTTCATTGATAAAATTTGAAAACGAGACAAATTTCATTTCACAGCTAAAAGCAAGAAATAATACTATATATTGGTTAGCATCGGCCATAAACATTGACAACTCAAATTTTAAAAACTCTCCATTAATTGTACCTATTTTTTATAATTTTGGAAAATACAGCTATAAAAAATCGCAATTGAACTACATAATAGGAAGAACCAATGAGATTGAAGTAAAGGTTACACTTCAGAAAGATAATATTTTAGAATTTTCAAATACTAGTGAAAATTTTATTCCTCTTCAGCTCGTAGGTAATAACTCCGTAAAAATTACCACTACAAATCAGCCTATGATAGGTGGAATTTACTCGATAAAAAACAATGAAAAATTCTTAAAAAATATTGCCTACAATTACAATAGGGAAGAAAGCGTTTTAGAATACTTAAATATGGAAGAATTGACAAAAGAAAATTCTAATTATAAGTATTTTACTAGTGTAAAGGATGCTTTTGATGCGATAAATGAAGAAAACAAAACCAATAATCTTTGGCAATTATTTTTGATAGTTTCTCTACTATTTATTGTTGTAGAAATTTTATTACTCAAATTTTTAAAATCATGAATGTTCTATTAAAATCCGCAACCATTATTGATAAAAAAAGTCCGTATAACGGAAAAGTAAAAGATGTATTAATAGAAAACGGAAAAATTTCTAAAATAGCTGCAAAAATAATCCCACCGGCTTCCTGTAAGGAAATAAGGCTTGATAACTTACATATTTCATCTGGTTGGTTTGATACAAGTGTCTCATTTGGCGAGCCTGGTTTTGAAGAAAGAGAAACAATAATTAATGGATTAAAAACAGCAGCGAAAAGCGGATTTACCGCAGTGGCATTAAACTCCAATTCTAATCCTTATATAGATAATAAATCAACTGTAGAATTTTTAAAAGGAGCCTCTAAAAATAATGTAGTGGAGCTCTACCCTATCGCAAGTTTAACAAAACAGTCAAAAGGTGTTGAAATTGCTGAACTATTTGATATGAAAAATTCTGGAGCTATTGCATTCGGTGATTATAACAAATCTGTCAGTAACGCTAATCTCATGAAAATAGCCTTACAATACGCTCAGAATTTTAATGGGTTGGTTTTGAGTTTTCCGCAAGATGATAGTATTTCAAACAATGGTATTGCTAACGAAAGTAATATGAGTACAAAATTAGGACTAAAGGGAAATCCTTCTTTAGCGGAAGAATTACAGATTGCGCGCGATATATTTTTACTTGAATATACCGGTGGTAGATTGCATATACCTACTATCTCAACTGCAACATCTGTTAAACTAATAAGAGATGCTAAAAAACGAAAATTAGACCTAACATGCGGTGTTACTGCACATCATTTAACCTTAACTGATGCTGAACTATCAACCTTTGACAGTAATTATAAAACCTCACCACCTCTTCGTACTCAGCAAGATATAAATACCCTAATAAAAAGCGTAAAAGATGGAACTATAGATATGATAAACTCAGATCATAATCCAATTGATATAGAAAATAAAAAGGTTGAATTTGAAAATGCCCTTGACGGAACTATTGGTTTGGAGAGCTTGTTCGGTGCTGTAAATAAAGTAATTGATTTAGAAAGCACTGTTAACTGTTTAACTCATAATCCGCGAAAGCGATTTAACCTGAAAGAATTAAGTATTAAAGTAGGTGAAAAAGCAAATATTACTTTATTCAATCCTGATATTACTTATGAATTTACAAAAGAGTATATTACTTCAACTTCTAAAAACTCAGCTTTTTTGAATAAGTCATTAAAAGGTAAAGCCTATGGTATATTTACAAATAACAAGCTAATTATTAGTTAGGTTTTGTATCTTTAACATTATTAATTAAAACAACTCAATATGGAAAACGTAACTGTAAACGAAGGCAAAACTGCAGCAATTATATCTTATTTATGGATTATTGGTTTGGTGATCGCTTTTTTAATGAATAGCACAAAAAAAAATAGTTTTACCGCTTTTCATATCCGTCAGGCAATAGGATTGATTGCAATTCATATTATAATTTATGCTTTAGAAAGATTTCTTGGTATTGGTATGCTTGCATGGATTTTTGATATTGGCCTTTTAATTTTATGGGTAATTGCAATTTTTGGAGCAATTCAAGGTGAAGAAAAAAGAGTTCCATTACTGGGTGATCAATTTCAAGAATGGTTTAAAGGCATAGGATAAATCATTAAATAAGTATATTTTTGAGTCGCATTAAAATAATGCGACTTTTTTATTTATAATTTATGAATGTATTATCATTAGACTATTTAGTTAGAGAACCTAAAATACCAATTGAAAACCCTCCTTTATTAATATTACTTCATGGTTACGGCAGTAATGAACATGATCTTTTTTCTTTTGCCGATGAGTTACCTGATGAATTACTAATTATAAGTGCAAAAGCCCCGTTAACCCTTATGCCTGGTAGTCATGCTTGGTATACAATTCATTTAGATAATATTGAAGGTAAATTTTCAGATATTCCTGAAGCTATTAAGGCTAGAGATATGATTGCAAATTTTATAGATGAAATTAAAGATAAATATCAGGTGAATTCAAATAAAACCTTTTTACTAGGTTTTAGTCAAGGTACAATTTTAAGCTATGCCGTTGCCTTAAATTATCCTGAAAAAGTTCAACATGTTCTCGCTTTGAGTGGATATATTAATGATGAGCTATTACCCGAAATTTTTGAAGCAGAAAATTATAAGAACCTAGACTTTTTCATCTCGCACGGAACTGTAGATCAGGTGCTTCCACTTGAATGGGCACAAAATGCTCCTCCTTTTTTAGATAATTTGAATATTAAGAACAGTTATCAAGAATATCCTGTTGGTCATGGTGTAGCTCCACAAAATTTTTATGATCTTAAAAAATGGATCGAAGAGCGTCTATGAGAAAAAAAATTCTTTACTGCATATTTATTTCGATAAGTACATTAAGTACTGCACAAAATGATAATATCAACTGGAGCTCATTTCAATTGCAGAAAAAGCTTTCAGAGAAATTAACATTGAATATAAAACCAATTTTTAGGTTTAATGAAGATGTTTCTAACTTTCAAAATATGTCAATAGACGTATTTGCAGGTTATAAATTTGCAAAAGGGTGGACTGCTCAATTAACCTCAAGAACATGGTTTATACCAGATCAAAAGCCTAGACAATTTATCTGGCCGGAAGTATCTTATGGCATTTCAGCAGGTGATTTAAAAATAGACAATAGGTTACGTTATCATTTAGCGTTAGATATTAATAATCGTGACGATCCTGATTTTTTACGATGGAGCATACGTTTTATGTATAATAAAGGTAATGTAAAACCATTTTTTGCTGTTGAGCCTTGGCTTCGCTTAAATGGCATTGACCAACTGCGACGTGTGCGTTATATGCCTGGCGTCAATTGGAAACTAGACGATACTTATTCATTATCGTTTGTTTATTGGAAACAAGAGAGTATAAACCGTTCTCCCAAAACCAGTGATAATCTTTGGCTCATAAATTTGTTGATTAAATTATAGTAAGTTAAGTATGATCAAGGAAAATTAAGATTAATTTTCTCAAACCTCTAATTTCAATCCGTCATATGCCAAATGAACATTTTTTGGCAACTGTTTTTCAACTTCAGCATGAAAGCCCAATTTATGGCTTATATGGGTTAAGTAAGCTATTTTTGGTTGTATTTCTTTTATAAAAGCTAAAGCCTCTTGTAGATTTAGATGTGTAGGGTGTGATTCAATCCTTAACGCGCTAATAACCAATACGTCTAAATTTTTCAACTTTTTCTTCTCATCTTCCTCTATTAATTTCAAGTCGGTTAAATAAGCAAAATTTTCAATTCTATAACCGAATATTAATATCCGTCCATGGTAAAATTCAACGGGCGTTATTGTTTTATTGTGTAATTTAAATGACTTATTATAAATAACTTCCATACTTACACTTGGCGCTCCGGGATACCTGTTTTCTTTTGTGAAAATATAATAAAATCTATGTTGCAAATTATCGGCAATTCGCTCAGGAACGTATATTGGCACATCACCCATTTTATGTGTAAACGGCCTTATATCATCAAAACCAGCAGTATGATCTGCATGTTCATGAGTAAAGATAATTCCGTCAATATCTCTTATATTTTCGCGTAATAACTGTTGTCTAAAATCAGGACCGCAATCAACAATATAACGATAGTTATCCCATTCTAACATGATTGAGCTTCGCAAACGCTTATCTCTCAAATCTGCAGATAAACAAACTTCATGAGTACTACCAATAACCGGTATTCCTTGTGAAGTTCCAGTACCTAGAAATGTAATTGTCATATAGTTTGTTTAAAACAAAATTAAGATTATATAATTATACCAACAAACATGATATAAATCAGATTTTCTGCATTTATTATTTTTTAAGTTTACTTCAAATACAAGTAAACAATAAAACTATGAAAATAGGTATTTTAAAAGAAACCCAAAAAGGTGAAAGAAGAGTAGCTATAACCCCAAAGATAGCTAAACTGCTCGTCGAAAAAGGATTTGAAGTTAGAGTTGAAGAGAATGCAGGAGCAAGTTCAAGTTATAAAAATTCTGACTATAGTAAGGCTGGCGCTCCTATACGTAGTAAAAAAGATATTTTTAGTAAAGCCGACGTTTTAATAAAAATAAATCCTTTTGACAATGAAGAAATGGAAAAATTAAAAAAAGGGCAGATAATTATTGCTCAACTTTTTCATAAATCCCATCCTAATGATATGCGTTTAATATCGAAGAGAGGAGCAACCGCCTTTTCATTAGATGCTATGCCACGTATATCAAGAGCACAAGATATGGATGTCTTAAGTTCACAAAGTAATTTAGCCGGCTATAAGGCTGTAATTAGAGGAGCATATGAAATGACCAAAATTTTTCCTCTGATGATGACAGCCGCTGGAACAATTACACCTTCAAGAGTTTTAGTTTATGGTGTTGGTGTTGCCGGATTACAGGCCATTGCTACGGCTAAGCGTTTAGGCGCAGTTGTTGAAGCGACTGACATTAGATTAGAAACCAAAGAGCAGACTGAATCATTAGGCGCAAAATTTATCACAGTTAATAATGAAGGTGATGAATCAGAAGGTGGTTATGCAAAAGTGGCATCTGAAGATTACGCAAGACGTCAGAAAGAAGCCGTAAATGATTCACTTTTTAAGGCAGACCTTGTGATTACAACCGCTATGGTTCCAGGAAGAAGGTCACCCTTATTAATTACAAAGAAACAAGTTGAGAACATGAAAAATGGTGCAGTTATTATTGATTTAGCTGCCGGTCAAGGGGGAAATTGTGAGTTGAGTAAATTTAACAAAACTGTGGTTAAAAATGGTGTGAAGATCATTGGGACCACTATAGCGCCCGAAAGTGTATCTACAAATGCCAGTGATTTATTTGCTAAAAACATATATAATTATTTAATGCACTTAACCGACGGTAATCAATTTAAATGGGAATTGGATGAACAAATCACCGATGAGACTTTAATTGTATATAAAGGGGAAATTAGACAAAACGGACAAAACGAATAAATTATGACAGAATTAATAGATTTTATTAGCAATAACCTCCAAATTATTTATATCGTCATTCTAATGATATTTGTTGGAGTTGAAGTAATTGGGCATGTTCCGGCAGTATTACATACTCCGTTAATGTCAGGAGCAAATGCAATTCATGGAGTAGTAATTATTGGAGCAATTATAGTGATGCTGAGTGCAGACCCCGAAAATATCCTTGCATTAGCACTTGGTTTTGTAGCCGTATTACTCGGAACCTTAAATGTAGTCGGTGGATTTGTGGTAACCGACCGTATGTTAGAAATGTTTAAAAAGAAAAAATGATGGAATATATATTTAGTCTTGAGTTTATTTATCTAATAGCATCAATAACGTATATTCTTGGCTTAAAAATGCTAGGGCATCCCGAAACTGCACGAAAAGGTAATTTAATAGCTGCCGCAGGTATGACCTTGGCAATTTTAGGTACTATTTTTTTATATCAGGGTGAAGTTCCAATGTTCATTTATTCACTAATTGGAATCGCTATTATTATAGGTACAATTATAGGTTGGGTAATTGCTAAAAAAGTAGCAATGACAAAAATGCCCGAATTAGTTTCACTGTTTAATGGAATGGGGGGGGCGAGTGCCGCTCTTATTGGTTTAATAGAGTTCCATCATTATGTTGGAGACACTATTTCTATAGTTACAATTTTAGCAGGAATCATTATTGGTAGCATCTCATTTTCAGGTAGTATGATCGCCTGGGGTAAACTTAATGGTACTATCACCAAACCTATTCGACTACCTAAGTACAATATATTAAATAATATAATCTTTATTATTTTAATTGCTTTTTCCGCATTTATGGCATATTCAGGAACTGATAGTCAACTCTATTTATATATTCTCTTTTTTGGAGCTCTGGCTTATGGAATTTTATTTGTAGTACCTATTGGTGGTGCTGATATGCCTGTTGTAATATCACTTTTAAACTCATTTACGGGTCTAGCTGCTGCACTTGGAGGTTTTTTATATGGAAATATGGTAATGCTGACTGGAGGTATCTTAGTAGGTTCTGCCGGAACAATATTGACTTTTGCCATGTGTGATGCTATGAATAGATCACTTTTTAATGTGATTTTCGGCGGTTTTGGAGATACTGATACGGCTGACAATGAGGGTAGTTCTGGTAAAATACAAGGAACTATCAAAAAAGCCACAGTTAGTGATGTAGCAATATTGATGAATTATTCTCAAAGAATAATTTTTGTTCCAGGATATGGTCTTGCCGTAGCACAAGCACAACATGCTATACATGAATTGGAACAATTACTCATAAATAAAGGTATAGAAGTTAAATATGCAATACACCCTGTTGCGGGTAGGATGCCTGGACATATGAATGTTTTATTAGCCGAAACAAATGTAGATTATGATAAATTGGCAGAAATGGAAGATGTTAATCCTGAGTTTAAAAATACTGATGTTGTATTTGTTGTTGGTGCAAATGACGTAGTTAATCCTGCAGCTCATAATGATTCTTCAAGCCCTATTTATGGTATGCCAATTTTAGATGTAGAAAATGCTAAACAGATCATAATTAATAAAAGAAGTATGAAACCAGGTTATGCGGGTATTGAAAATGAGCTATTTTATAATCAAAAAACATCAATGCTATTTGGAGACGCTAAAACCGTTATTCAGGCATTGATAACAGAACTAAAAGGCATGTAATTTATAGATTAGACAAACTTCAAAATCTCTCTCACTTAAACTGATCTATGCTTTCGTCAGCTCAATGTTTATTCATACTTTTTTCATAAAAATAACGTTAAATTGTTGAATATAATTGACGAATGTTATTACATTTGTAGCAACTTAAAAGTTAGAAAATGTCTATTACTCTAAAAGGAGATACAGAAATAGAAAATATCCCCTCGATTAAGCGCAAGTCTCTTCGAATTAATTTAAACGCACATATATACGGAACGTTTGCAGAAATTGGTGCAGGTCAAGAAACAGTGCGTAATTTTTTTAGAGCTGGTGGGGCTTCCGGTACTATTGCCAAAGCAATGTCAGCCTATGATAAAGATTTTTCTGATGCTGTTTATGGCATAGAACCAGATAATCGCTATGTAACTGAACCACGTTTAAAAAGAATGCTTTCTCACGAAATTGAACTAATGGAAGATCGATTGAGTCGAAGCAAGCATCCTGATAAATTATTTTTCACTTTTGCAAACACAGTTGCTACAATAGATTTTGCAAAAAAATTTAAAGGTCATGGTTGGGTAGGTGTAAAATTTCAATTAGACCCTCTGGAAGGGTATAATGAAATTATATTACATATTCGTTTTAGACAAACAGATGCTCGTTTACAACAAGAAACATTAGGAATATTAGGCGTTAATCTTCTTTATGGCGCCTTTTATATGAATGATAGACCGAAAGATCTATTAGCATCATTGTATGATCATTTAGATAAAGATCAAATTGAAATTGATATGGTCAATTTTTCTGGTCCGCGCTTTATGTATGTTGACAATCGACTGATGAGTTTACAATTAGTAAAAAATGGCATGACAGATGCTGTAATGTTTGGACCTGACGGAAACAACCTACACCCTGCCCAAGAATTATATAAAAAAAATATTCTCGCTTTACGCGGAAGTTTTAGACCAGTTACCAAAGTAAACATGGACATGTTTGAAAAAGCATATGAAATGTTTCTAGCCGAAAAGACGGTAAAGGCTGATAAAGCACGTGTTATCTTTGAAATTACCTTAGCTAACTTAAGAGCCGAAGGTGAAATTAATGAACGTGATTTCTTAGATAGAGCAGAATTACTGTGCTCTTTAGGACAAACAGTAATGATTACCAATTTTCAGGAGTATTATAGACTTGTTGAATACTTTGCCGAATTTACCAAAGAACGTATGGCATTGGCAATGGGTGTTTATAATCTTGTTCAAATTTTTGATGAAAAATATTATCGTCATTTAAGTGGTGGAATTTTAGAAGCATTTGGTAAATTATTCTTTAAAGACCTAAAAGTTTATCTCTATCCTTTAAAAGATGAAAAAAGTGGTGAGTTTATTACAAGTGAATCTTTAAAAGTTCATCCTCGAATGAAAGAATTATACAAATTTTTTAAGTACAATGGTAAAATGTTAGATATTAAGGACTATGATCCTGAAAATTTAGATATTTTTTCAAGAAAAGTGCTTAAAATGATTGGTGATTGTGAAGAAGGATGGGAGGAAATGTTACCGGAAGGTGTATCAGATATTATTAAAGAACAACGTTTATTTGGTTTCTCACGAAGAAAGTTTGCAAATAAGCAATAATATATAATTTATATAGTGTAAAAAAGAGCCGGCTCAAAACCGGCTCCTTTTTTTATTTCAACTACCCTCCGATTAATTGAGCAGTATGGGCTTTTGTTTTTACTTTTAAAATTATATCCTCAATAATACCATTTTCATTTATTACGAATGTGGTACGATGAATTCCATCAAACTCTCTGCCCATAAATTTTTTCGGACCCCAAACTCCATAAGCTTTTATTACCTCTTTATCAACATCAGCCAATAATGGAAAAGGTAGATCATGTTTATTAATCCAATTTTGTTGTTTTCGTGCAGTATCTGCACTTACACCTAATATATCATAACCCAAATCCAAAAAACGTTTGTAATTATCACGCAGATTGCAAGCTTCAAATGTACACCCTTCTGTATTTGCTTTTGGATAGAAGAACAATATTAGTTTTTTACCGTTGTAATCACCCAATTCTACTATATTTCCAGCATTATCATTTACTTTAAAATTTGGGGCCTTATCCCCTATTTTTAATGTTGTCATTATTTGTATTTTAGCATCGCTAAGTTACTTAAATATGACAAAAAAAGAAAGTGTAAACTTTATCATAAAAACGCTCAATGAATTATTCCCTGAGCCTCCAATTCCGTTAAATCATAAGGGTCCTTATACGCTTCTAATTTCTGTATTGCTTTCTGCACAAAGTACTGATGCTAGGGTAAATATCATTACGCCGATACTTTTTGCTAAAGCAGATAATCCATATGATATGGTTAAATTGTCTATAGAAGAAATTAGAGAAATCATTAAACCTGTGGGTCTTTCTCCGATGAAATCAAAAGGAATTTATGGCTTATCACATATTTTAATTGATAAATATAATGGAAAAGTACCTCAAGATATCGAAGCATTAGAATCCTTACCTGCGGTAGGGCATAAAACTGCTTCGGTTGTGATGAGCCAGGCTTTCGGAGTACCATCATTCCCAGTAGATACACATATACATAGATTGATGTACAGATGGAATTTAAGCAATGGTAAAAATGTTGTTCAAACTGAAAAAGATGCGAGACGATTATTTCCAAAAGAAACCTGGAATAAATTGCATTTACAAATTATATATTATGCCCGCACATATTCACCAGCAAGAGGTTGGAACTTAGACAAAGATATAATTACAAAAGTTATTGGAAGAAAAAGTGTATTGAAGGAATATAATAAAATCAAAAAAGCCTAGTAAAAAAAATTACTAGGCTTTTTCAACTAATTCAAATGAAACATAATAGGTTTCTCGTTTCTATTTCTTACTACTTTAATTGATTTGGAGTAGTTTAATAAGAATGAAACTGTACTGTTTAAGGGTGCGAGCTGATCATTCAACAACTCTTCAGAGTAAAATTTTTCCATAAATTTCTTTATTATTTGTTGGGGTTATTAATAAAGAACGTAGAAAAATTAACTTTATTGCTGATTTCTTAAAAAATCCCTTAAATTTTTAATTTGTTAAAATTATATTGTTTTTATCAATTACCTTTCTTAGATTAATTAATGCATAACGCATTCTACCTAATGCAGTATTAATACTAACTCCGGTTTGCTCAGAAATTTCTTTAAAGCTCATATCTCTGTAGATACGCATCATTAAAACTTCCTTTTGGTCTTCTGGTAATTCTTCAACCAAATTTCTTACATCAGAATGTATTTGGTCTTTAATAATACGCTTTTCAGCATTTAACGAAGAATCGCTTAAAACAGAAAAAATATCAAACTCATCAGTATTCTTAAATGATGGCATTCTGTTGTCTTTTCTAAAATGATCTATTACCAAATTATGTGCAATTCTCATTACCCATGGTAAAAATTTACCTTCCTCATTGTAATTACCTTTCTTTAAGGTATTTATTACTTTGATAAAAGTATCCTGAAAAACATCTTCTGAGATATCTCTATCAAGGATCTTCGAATAAATAAAACTGTAAATTCTTTGCTTGTGTCGACCGATTAGCATTTCTAACGATCTTTCGTTTCCGTTAATGTAGTTACTAACTAAAACGCTGTCTTTTAATTCTTGTTTACGCATAATTCCCTTTTTTTTTAATGAAGCTATGAGACTTCGTTAATTTATAAATAAAAGTAGAACTATACTATAAGCGAATATTTTTTAAATGGGGGAAACTAGTTCCTAATTGGTTATTGACCACTATGAGATGATCGGGACAAATATAAATACATTATTTTGATAAAAACAAATTTATTTTAAAAAAATTGCATAAAACTTAATTTTTTTTCCAAAATATAAGTGCATATATTTGCGGTTATTCCATATTTTAAAGGGCTTCCGTGAAGATAGAAAATTTTAATCCAAAAGAACATATTATTATCAAAGGAGCGGCATTGCACAACCTAAAAAGTATAGATGTTGCCATTCCAAGAAATAAATTAGTAGTTATAACCGGGCTATCCGGCTCAGGAAAATCGAGCTTAGCTTTTGATACTTTATATGCTGAAGGACAGCGTAGGTACGTAGAGAGCCTTTCCTCATATGCCAGACAGTTTTTGGGTAAATTAAACAAACCTAAAGTTGATTATATTAAAGGGATAGCACCCGCTATTGCAATAGAACAAAAGGTGAATAGTACAAATCCGCGTTCAACCGTAGGTACTTCAACAGAAATTTATGACTATTTAAAGCTTTTGTTTTCCAGAGTTGGAAAGACTTTCTCTCCTATTTCCGGCAAACAAGTCAAAAAAGACACAGTGACCGACGTTTTAAATTATGTGAAATCATTTAAAGAAGATACAAAATTACTGTTATTAGCACCAATTATAATAAATCAAGGAAGAAAGCTTGAGACTCTATTAAAGGTATTAGCTCAACAGGGTTATGCAAGAATTAAGGTTAATGATACGATTCATCGTATAGGTGAATACATCCCCAATGAGAAGGATATATTATTTTTAGTTGTAGATAGAATTGTATTAAAACATGATGAAGATTCATTTAATCGTTTAGCAGATTCTATCCAAACTGCTTTTTTTGAAGGAAAGGGTACCTGCATAATTGAAAACCTCTCTGATAATAAATTACAAAATTTCAGCAATAAATTTGAGCTTGATGGTCTTACTTTTTTAGAACCAAACACACACTTATTTAGCTTTAATAATCCCTATGGTGCCTGCCCTACTTGCGAAGGTTACGGTAATATGATAGGTATAGACAAAGATTTAGTCATTCCAAATACAACATTATCAATTTATGATAATGCTATTGTTCCTTGGAAATCTGAATCGTTTCAAGCTTATAAAGATGATTTGATCAATAATGCTTTTAAATTCAATTTCCCTATTCACAAACCTTACTATGAGCTAACAGAGACCCAGCAGCAATTACTTTGGGATGGTAATGAGAATTTTGAAGGTCTAAATGCTTTCTTTAAATATTTAGAATCAAAAACTTATAAAATACAGTATCGGGTTATGTTATCACGCTATCGCGGAAAAACAATTTGTACAACTTGTCATGGTAAAAGATTACGTAAAGAAGCTAATTATATAAAGGTATTTGATAAAACGATAACTGATCTTGTAGAACTACCAATTGATGAAGTTTTGCTGCTATTTAATAACTTAAAATTGTCAGAAAATGATCATCAAATAGCCAAACGCTTATTGAAGGAAATCAATAATCGTCTACAATTTTTATGCGATGTTGGTTTAGGTTACCTTACATTAAATAGAATCTCAAATTCATTATCCGGTGGTGAAAGCCAACGAATCAATTTAGCTACTTCCTTGGGTAGTAGTTTAGTCGGTTCAATGTATATTTTAGATGAACCAAGTATAGGTTTACATTCCAGAGATACCGAACGCTTGATAAAAGTATTAAAAGGTTTACGCGATCTTGGTAATACTGTAATTGTAGTAGAACATGATGAAGATATTATGAAAGCGGCTGATCATATTATTGATATTGGTCCTGAAGCCGGTACATTTGGAGGTGAGCTTGTTGCGGAAGGTAATTATACAAAAATTATGAAAGCGGATACTCTTACAGCTAATTATTTGAATGGAGGTATGCAAATTGAAGTACCTGAAAAGCGTAAGTCTTCACAGAATTATATTGAAATTCATGGTGCTCGCGAGCACAATTTAAAAAATATTGATGTAAAATTTCCGCTAAATACCTTAACAGTTGTTACAGGTGTTTCCGGTAGTGGTAAAAGTACCCTAATACAAAATATTTTATATCCTGCCCTTCAGAAACAATTGTATAATTATGGAGAAAAAGCAGGTCAATTTACTTCCCTTGAAGGGGAATATACCTCTGTAAAGAATATTGAATTTGTAGATCAAAATCCTATAGGTAGGTCGAGTCGATCTAATCCTGTAACATATATAAAAGCTTATGATGATATCAGAGCTTTATTTACGCTACAAAAACTATCAAAAGTTAGAGGGTACAAAGCCAAGCACTTTTCTTTTAATGTAGATGGAGGTCGTTGTGAAACCTGTAAAGGAGATGGAAAAGTTACAATCGGAATGCAATTTATGGCAGATGTTCATTTAATTTGTGAGACTTGTAAAGGAAGAAGATTTACCAAAGAAATATTAGAAGTACAATTTGAGGAAAAATCGGTTGCAGATGTGCTGAGTCTAACAATCGACGACGCCATTACATTCTTTAAACTCCATAATCAAAAGAAAATAGTTAACAAACTACAACCTCTTCAAGACGTAGGTTTGGGCTATGTACAATTAGGACAATCTTCTTCTACTCTTTCAGGAGGAGAAGCACAACGCATAAAATTGGCATCCTTTTTAGTTAAGGGTACAACAAAAGATAAAACCTTATTTATTTTTGACGAACCGACAACAGGGTTGCATTTTCATGATATCAAAAAATTATTAGCTTCGTTTAATGCTTTATTAGATAAGGGACATTCAATAGTGGTTGTTGAACATAATATCGACTTGATAAAGTGTGCAGACTATATCATTGACCTCGGTAAAGAAGGTGGTAAAAATGGTGGAAATCTACTTTTTGAAGGTACTCCGGAAGAATTAATAAAGTCTAAAGATTCCTATACAGCTAAGTATTTAAAAGAAAAATTAGTATAAATGAAAAAACCGAAGCACAAGCCTCGGTTTTGTTATTGTATTTTATTAAATACTACTTTTTATCTTCGACTGTTTTTCCATCAATAATTGCTTGCAAATTTTCTTTTGCAAATACAAAATCTCCGTGCAAAGCAATTGCACGTTCAAAACTAGCTTTTGCAGCAGTATTATCCTTCATTTCAAATTGTATCAAACCTTTTAAATTAGCAATAGCAGCTTTTAACGGTACTTGCTGGTTATGATTTTTATTAATGGCATATGAAACATTGAATTTACCCGTATCTTTTAATTCATCGGCTTTATTAATAGCCATTATACCTTCCCTATATTTCTTTAAACCATAATAAAGATTTGCCAGTTTATAAGCATGAAAATTATTATTAGATTTAACTGTTAATTTTGCATAAGACTGTGCCGCTTTATCCAATGCACCTAGACTCTCTAATGATATTGCTTGCATTTCCAATATATCTTGCTTATTACCATCTTTACTAAGAATATCTTTACATACCATAAAGCAAGAAGAGTAGTTTCTAGCTCCATAATACAGGTAAGCTAAGCTATCTTTATAGGTACTATTAACGCCTTCTTTCGCTATAATAGCATAAATACTGTTTGTTGCTATATCGGCATCACCATAGGCCAAAGCTTGACTCATGATTTGTTTTTCAAGTGAAGTATCTTTTTGTTCCTGTGCATAAATGCTCATAAAGGCTAATAAGGCACTTAGCGTAATGTAATATTTTTTCATTTTTATTTTTTTATTGAATGCTGCAAATTTATTTAAATTCTTGAGAAAAAAAAGGTAAAGTTTTCTTAAATAATTTTAGGCAAAAAAAAACCTCCATTAAGAGAGACTTTGTCTTTTGGGTGGAAGACCTGCCTACCGGCAGGCAGGTGGGGTTCACTTCGACTCTGCTCAGCACAGGCTTCTCGCCCCTCTTTAGTATCAAACATCCGTATGCAAAAAAAGCCCCTCCATTAAGAGAGACTTTGTCTTTTGGGTGGAAGATGGGGCTCGAACCCACGACCCTCGGTACCACAAACCGATGCTCTAACCAACTGAGCTACAACCACCATATAAAGTTGCGGATGCAAATATAATCTATTTAGAAATCTTGGCAAATAAAAAATAAAATAATTGTAAAGGAACCTAGCGAATAACTACTTTTGTAAACAAACAATAATTCAATGAATACTATCACGCATTTTATATATGATTACTTAATTAATGCCGGCTTGTCTGAAACAAGTGCTAAATATCTAAATATGATATTGCTATTGATAATAGCATTACTAATTATTCTTTTAATTGATTTTATAATCAGAAAAAGTTTAAGAATTTTCTTTAGCCGATTAGCTAACCGTACAAAAACAAATTTTGATGATATTCTTATTAAGAACAAAGCTCCAAGAAATATTGCACATATTATTCCATTACTAATTACATTAGAGTTAGTACCAATTATCTTTTCAGATTTTCAATCTTTTCAAAATATTATTGAGAAGGCACTTGAAGTATTTGGTATTTTACTTACGCTCTGGATAGTAAGAAGTATACTCCACACCTTAAAAGATTATTTTAAAACCTTACCAAGTTTAAAAGATAAACCTGTAGATAGTTATATTCAAGTGTTTATGATTTTTGCCTGGGTAGCGGGATTAACTTTTGCTTTTGCAATTGTTACTGATACTTCTGTTTGGAAGTTCTTTACTGCCTTAGGTGCAGCATCAGCTATTATAATTTTAATATTTAAAGATACCATTCTAGGATTTGTCGCCAGTATACAAGTTTCAATTAACGATATGGTGCGTATTGGTGATTGGATAACATTTGAAAAATATGGCGCAGATGGTGATGTAATCGAAATTAATTTAGCAACTGTAAAAGTCCAAAATTTTGATAAAACTATTACTACAATTCCAACCTATGCTTTAATATCTGATTCCTTTAAGAACTGGAGAGGAATGGTAAATTCTGATGGCAGGCGTATAAAAAGATCTCTATCTATTAAATTGGAAAGTGTTAAATATTTGACGAATGATGAGGTTAGTAATTTAAAAAAAATCACGATAATTTCTGATTATTTACAAGGACGTCAGGATAAGATAAATACCTATAATACCAATAATAATATTGATAAAGAATTATTATTAAACGGACGAAATCTAACAAACATAGGCGTGTTTAGAAAATATGCAGAAACTTATGTAACACTTCATTCTGGTATCAATAAAAATATGATGATCATGGTACGTCAATTAGCACCTACTACACAGGGTATACCAATAGAAATTTATGCTTTTAGCAGTGATAAACGCTGGGAGAATTATGAATATATTATGGCTGATATCTTTGATCATTTATTAGCAGCCATATCATATTTTGATTTAGAATTGTTTGAATTACCGAATAGCTCAAGTTTTAAAAATTAATATTAAATCAGGTCTCCCAATTGATTAATAGCTGCATAACGCTCAGTTGTAAAGCCTTCGGCTGCTTCTACACCAATCAATCTGCCCAGATCTTGTGCTCTATATCTTATACTATCTAAAAAGTTTTTGCTTGAAATAGGTGAAACCGGTTCTTTACTGTTAGGATCGTAGAATTGTGAACTATAAGCTTGTACGGCTTCCATTTTTTTATCTATAAATCCTGAGACATCCACAACAAAATCAGGTTGTAAATTTTTCCATTGAATATAATGATACACATGTTTTGGTCGCCATTCATTTTGGTCTGTTCCATCAAGTTTTGTTTCAACTTTTCGTAAACCTGATAAAAAACAAGAGTCACTAACTAAGTTGCTTCCCTTTACATGATCTATATGCCTATCGTCAACAGCATTACATAAGATAATTTGGGGCTGATATTTTCTAATAACCTTAATCACTTCTAATTGATGTTCTTTATCATTCACAAAAAAACCATCAGCGAAAGCGAGGTTTTCTCGAATAGAAACACCTAAAATTTTGGCAGCTTCGTTTGCTTCATTATCCCGAATTTCAGCAGATCCTCTTGTACCCAACTCGCCTCTTGTTAAATCGAGTATACCAACTTTTTTACCTAGTGATATTTCTTTGGCAACGGTTGCTGCACAGCCTAATTCAACATCATCAGGATGCGCACCAATAGCCAATATATCTAGTTTCATAAATTGTCAATTAAAGCTCAAATATACTATAAACCTGAGTTCGACCTCAGGTTTAAAAGTATTTATTATTTTTAAGAGCTAAATTTAATTTGATGTTTGAGCACTTCTTTCAATGTCCTTATTGTTGGGAAAGCATTTCTATGTTGCTTGACCCTTCATTGCCACAAGCGACATATATTGAAGATTGTGAAGTTTGTTGCAGACCCATTCAGTTTACAGCCTCGTTCAACAATCAAACAGAACTAATTAGCTTTTCGGCTGAGGATATTTAGTAGTAAATTAATTCATTTAATCCTTCATATCTTAGCAAATCATATGTCTACAAGCCTCTCAAACTGATAAATATCATTGCAAATACTTGTAATAGAACTTACATTGTAAAGTGCATATATTTATTAATCTAAAAATTAAAGTCATGTCAAAAGAGAGTAGCAATTTAATGCTAGGTTTATTAACCGGCGTTGCAGTTGGTGTTGGAGCAGGGATCTTATTTGCTCCGGACAAAGGAACAAAAACCAGAAAAAAAATTAAAAACAAAGTGGTTGAGGCAAAAAATGATATTTCTGAAAAAGTTTCTCATGCTAAAGAAGAAATGTCTGAGTTATTGCATGAAAAAAAATCTGTGTTTGAAGAAAAATTAGAAGACAAAATTTCAAAGATGAGCTTAAAAGCTGACGAAATTATTGTAAACTTAGAGCAAAAACTTGAAGATCTTAGAAAGAAAAATGCAAGTCTTCAGAAGAATTAAATAGTATGGCTTTTGAAAATTTAAAAGAGAGCATAGTTGATGTAGATTCTAATATAAGAGACTATGTTGGCAGCAATGTGGAGTATTACCAACTCAAAAGTTTTAAAGTTTTGATGAAAAGTATTACTTCCTTGACTAAAATACTGCTTTTAGGTGCGGTTCTGTTAGTAACTATACTAATGTTGTCATTGGCTGCATCGTATGGTATTGGTGAAGCCTTGGATAATACTTTTTATGGATTTCTAGTTGTTGGTTTATTTTTTGTTTTTATAAGTTTACTTGTTTATTTATTCAGAGATAAGTTAGATAAACCCTTATTAAAAAAGTTCTCTAAATTTTATTTTGAAAAACATGAAAGCAATTAATTACAGTTCATTCGAAGAAATTGACCAACAATTAAAAATTCTATGGTTGCAAAGAGAAATTGCTCATGAGAATATAAAGTTGGGTTTTAAAAGAACTAAGAAAAACCTTTACCCGAAAAATCTTTTGGGCGGAATTGATAATTTAGGGGGCACAATCCCTTTTATTCAAAGTTTGCTTATCACTTTTTTAACAGACAAGATCTTAAAGAAATTAAAGAAAAGAAAAGCTATACATTAAGGGTTTTAATTGCAGCTTTTTTCATTGCATACTCTATATCATCTATAATGTCCTTAACATCTTCAATACCAACAGAAAGTCGTAATAAATTATCCGATATCCCTACTTCTTTTCTTTGCTCTGGCGTAAGCAATGCATGAGAGGTCATTGAAGGTAATAAAATAGTAGATTCTACACCCGCCAAACTCATAGATGGTTTGATTAGCCTTAATTCATTTTGAAACTTTATCGCATCATATTCTTCAGTTAATTCAAAAGACAACATACCACCAAAACCATACATTTGGCTTGCTGCTATATTATGTTTAGGGTGATTTTTTAAGCCCGGATAATACACTTTTTCAATCGCTTCATGTTGCTCTAAATATTCAGCTATATACTGAGCATTTTGATTGTGCTTCTCTACACGAACACCTAATGTTTTAATACTACGCTCCAATAAATAGCACATAAAATCACTCAAATTCCCACCAACATTCTTTGCTTTATTCCAAATTTTATCAATATGCACTTCAGAGGCCGCAACTGCTCCTGCAGATATATCGCTATGTCCACCTAAATATTTAGTAGCTGAATGCAAAGAAATATTTATCCCGAGGTCAATTGGAGTTTGATTGATGGGTGATGCAAATGTATTATCGATCATTGATATCAATCCATGTTTTTTTGCAAGGTCAGCTACGGCTTTAACATCAGTAATGGTTAATAAAGGGTTTGAAGGTGTTTCTATATATATAACCTTAGTATTTGATTGAATTTTCTCTTCAAAATCTGCAACTTCTACCCCATCGGTAAAAGTATACTCTATGCCCATTTTTTCAAACTCTTCAATAACAAGATTGAAAGTTCCTCCATAAATCTCATTTTGCAAAACTATATGATCGCCTTGCTTTAAAAAGGCAAATAAAGTAGTACTTATTGCTGCCATTCCTGAAGCAAAAGGCATTGCAAATTCTGCATGTTCCAGCGATGCAATCTTTTTACCAACGGCTTCCTGATTAGGCGTATTAAAATAACGTGGATATCGCTTCACATCAACGTCCATAAAAGGATATGAACTGGTCATAAATATAGGTGATATTGCACCGCCAAATTGCGTGTCTTTTATTCCGCCAACATGCGTACAAATCGTATGAACGCCTAAGTTCTTTTTTTTCATTGAATCCAATTTTAAAACAAATCTAAATTACAAAACTTCTTAAACTTTAACCTCTTTCCATTTGCCTTTTTTGAAAAGTACGATTCCTATAACTGCAATTAAAGCTTCTGCCAATACAATGGCTAAAAATACACCTAGAGGACCTACTTCAAAAGATACTGCCAACAAATAGGCAAAAGGCAATTGAAATAACCAAAAGCAGACAAAGTTTATATAAGTTGGTGTCTTCGTATCTCCTGCTCCATTGAATGACTGAATAACAACCATACCATAAGCATAAAACACATAACCAGCGGCTATTACTTGTAGACATAAGGCTCCATATTTAATTACTTCAGGTTCTTTGCTAAACAATTCTAATATTTCATGCGCAAAGACTAAATACACTACAGAAACAATGACCATAAAAATAGCATTGTATTTGCCCGTTATCCAAACCGATTTTTCTGCCCTTTCTGGTTTTCCGGCGCCTAAATTTTGACCTACCAAAGTTGCTGCGGCATTGCTCATCCCCCAAGAGGGCATAAACGTAAACATCATTACACGTATGGCAATAGTATAACCGGCTAGTACTTCACTGCCGAATTCTGACATGATACGCACTAAGAAGACCCAGCTTGAAGTACCAATTAAAAACTGACCAATACCACCTAGCGATACTTTTATTAAGTTCAGCATTACGGCAGATCTAATAACTAAATCTCGCGCAACAACTTTTAGCTTTCCCCATCCATAGAACAAAATGCCTAGTTGAAAAATAACCGCTGTACCTCTACCAATTGTTGTTGCAATAGCCGCACCCTCTACCCCATAAGCAGGAACAGGGCCCAGACCAAAAATAAAAATTGGATCTAAAATAATGTTTAGTCCGTTTGATAAAACGAGTGTCCACATGGCAATAGATGCATTACCAGCTCCTCTAAAAATAGCATTTATCAAAAACAATAGCATGATGGACATATTACCTCCCATTAGGATTTGTGTATAACCATAACCTTCAGCGATCAGATCTGGTTCAGCTCCCATAAGCCCTAATATTTCTTTGGCATAAAAAATGCCAATTATACTCACAATAAGTGATACAGCTATTCCTAAAAATATAACTTGAACTGCGGCTTCATTAGCTCCTTTGATATCTTTTTCTCCCACTCTACGTGCCACAACTGCGGTAGCTGCCATACTCAGTCCTATTGCTACGGCATAAACCAAAGTAATTATAGCTTCAGTTAATCCAATTGTAGCCACTGCGTTAACACTTACGCGAGAGACAAAAATAATATCTACCAAAGCAAAGATAGATTCCATGAGCATTTCTAAGATCATGGGTACCGAGAGCATAAAAACGGCTTTACGGATGCTGCCACTGGTAAAATCTTGTTCCTTACTGCTTAGTGAAGCTTTGAAGTAGGTGAATAGTTTTTGTATTGATAATTTATTTGATGTCATGATTGTTGTATAAATATACTATAGAATTGAAACAGAGGGTCTATTTCTTTTTTGGAAGCCAATATAAATTGACTTAATACGAGAAGTTGGGTTTAAACAATCATAGTTGCAAATGTATAAAAAAAAGCATAATTGCAATTCTCAAAAAAAAGACGAACTTCGTATAGATCAATTGTTCTTAATCAAAACACAAAAAAATGAACCTAATCATAGTAAGAATACTAGTAGTGATTATTTTATTTATCTCAACAACTTCTTTTTCTCAAAACAAAAGATTAAGAGATCATGGCATTCAAATTGGTATTTTAAAACCCGGGGAAAACAATGCAATTACAGATGTTGAAGGTGTTAAAGTTGGGCAAACTACTTTAATCATAGGTGACAGTGTAAGAACCGGTGTTACGGCCATCTTACCACATTCTGGTAATATATTTCAATTGAAAGTACCGGCAGCAATATATATTGGTAATGGATTCGGAAAACTTGCTGGCTACAGTCAAGTAAAAGAACTGGGAAACATTGAAACACCTATTGTTCTAACAAATACATTGAGCGTTCCTGTGGCATCAGATGCCTTGATATCATACACAATAAACCAGCCCGGTAATGAAAATGTACGTTCGGTAAATGCTATTGTTGGTGAAACAAATGATGGACGATTAAATGATATTAGAGGTAGACATATCAAACAAGAACATGTTTTAAATGCCATAATGAACGCAAAAGAAGGTCCTGTTACTGAGGGCAATGTAGGCGCAGGTACGGGAACAAGTTGTTTTGAATATAAAGGTGGTATTGGTACCTCATCACGTATTATTCCTAAAAAATTTGGAGGATATACTGTTGGTGTTTTAGTACAATCTAACTTTGGAGGTGTTTTTGAATTAAATGGTGTACCTGTAGCTAAAGAGTTGAATAATTATCCTTCAGCTTTTAAAGATGAAGTTGATGGTTCTTGTATGATTGTTGTTATTACTGATGCTCCTTTAGGTGCAAGAAATTTAGAAAGACTTGCCAAAAGAGCCATGTTGGGTTTGGCAAAAACAGGAGGAGTTGCATCAAATGGAAGTGGCGATTATGTAATTGCAGTATCAACGGCAAAAGAAAACTTTATTCCATATACAAATAATTCATTATTTAATGAGAAAATAGCATTGAGAAATGAAGTGATAACACCCCTGTTTTTAGCAACAATAGAAGCTACAGAAGAAGCAATTTTGAATTCGTTATTTGCCGCAAAAACAACTACTGCTAATGGTCATACAAAAGTAGCTCTCCCCATAGATAAAGTACTTGATATCATGAAAAAATACAACAAACTAAATACCATATACATGAAAAGCAATCATATTAATTACGTTGAATTCAAGGCACACGATCTTGAAAAAATAAAAACCTTTTACCAACAAGCTTTTGGCTGGTCCTTTACCGATTATGGACCAACATACGTAGCATTTGATGAAAGCGGATTACAAGGCGGTTTTGAGTTAACAGAAGAACCAATTGTTGATGGAGCACTTGTAGTTTTGTATCATAAAGACCTTACGCAATGCAAAGCCAAGGTTCTGGAGGCTGGAGGTAGCATTTCAAAAGATATTTTTTCTTTTCCCGGCGGACACCGTTTTCATTTTGTGGATCCTTCTGGCAATGAATTATCCGTTTGGTCTGATAAATAAAATATTTATTGTAACAGATCAAGGGTTGAGGCGCCCTACAATCAATTAAATACCAAACAAAATGGATTCAAAGAAAAAAAGCGCAAGAATTGCCGGGCTACTTTATTTGCTACTAGCCATAACAGGTGGTTTTGGTATTATGTATATACCTTCTAGTATTCAAGTTACGGGAGATGCAACGGCAACAGCAAATAATATTGTTACATCTGAATTCACTTTTCGATTAAGCATGATTAGTAATTTGGTAAGTTCTGTACTTTATATCTTTTTGGCTTTGGCATTAGGTCGACTGTTTAAAGAGGTGGATGCCAAATATGTAAAACTAATGCTAAGCTTGGTCATCATTGCAGTACCTATAGGTATTGTTAATGTTATTAATTTAATTGCTGCACAATCACTAGCAGGGGGAACAGATTTTCTAGGCACCTTTGAGCAAGAACAACGTAATGATCTCGCGCTATTCTTTTTAAACTTATATAATAGGGGTCTTTCTCTTGCAGGAATATTTTGGGGGCTTTGGTTATACCCATTCGGAATGCTTGTTATCAAGTCAAAATTTATTCCTAAAATTATTGGTATTCTTTTAATTATAGGCTGTTTTGCTTATGTATTAGATAGTTTTTTGACTTTACTATTGCCAGAATATAGAAAAATATTAGCTGACTATTTAATGATACCCCTAGCAATTGGGGAATTTTCAATTATTTTTTGGTTGCTGATTAAGGGTGTAAAAAATACCTAATAAAAAACAAAAAAATATTTCGTTCTAAAAAGGGAAATTTTCCCTTTTTTCACGTTATATAATTAATATTAGATATATACATACGTAGCAAAACTTATAAACTTGCCAATTAGTTTGATGATACCACATAAACTTTAACACTCGTCACCAAAACTTTAATATAATTTTAATATAAAGACATAAATAGTATTGTAAATTGAAGGTTCTACTAATTTTAAATTCTTCATTATGTTACGACAATCTTTATTAGGCGAGCTTCGTTTTGAAGCAGACAACACAAGAAAGCTCTTTAATGCTATTCCGGATGATGTATTGGAATACAAACCAAATGAATTTAACTGGACTATTGGTCAATTGGCAGCACATACTGTCGAAGTATATAACTGGTGGCCAAATACATTAAAAGACAATGTCTTTGAAATGAGCACCTATAAATATGACAAAGGTGATATTTCTAATATGGCATCTATCAAGAAAAAACTAGAAGAGAATATTGCAAAAGCTATTAAAAGTCTAGAAAACTATCCTGAAGAACGCTTTATGGAAATGTGGTCTATGCAAAATAATGGTAATGAATTGATGCCTGCTATGCCAAGAGTTCAGGTAATTCGCGGATTCTTAATGAATCATTTATACCATCATAGGGGTGAACTTATAGCCTATTTAAGAGCTAATGGCAAAGCGGTTCCCGGTTTATATGGACCTTCATATGAAGAGCAACAGCAAATGGCTGCACAAGCTAACTAAGTACAAGTATTAACTTAAAGACTGGATGATTCCTAATGTATCCCCCTTTTTACATTATCTCATAAATTATCCGGTTTTTAAGATTTTAATTTTGTTTAATCTAAAAGGTTTCTATAAAAAAGAACCTTCACAAAGTTTCATCATTGCGAGCGCCTAGAAGTAATCTGTCTAATCTTAGTTTACATCAGGCAGATTACCACACCCGCTAAAGCGAGTTCGCAATGACGTTACAAATTATCTAATTGATTTTTAGTTTTATCATCTGATATTGTCCAAAAGAAACCAATAAAAAAAGATCGTTTTGAAGTGGGAATAATAGCTTGTCTTTTAAATACACCATTTCCATCAGGTGTATTAGCATAGTTATATCCAAATGTATTATTAAAACCCAATATATTTGAAGCAGAAAAGAACAGTATTTTTTGTTGTGATATTAAATAACTCCAATTTACACTTACATTATGATAGTTGTTTGTTCTGCCATCCATAAAATTAGATGTATTGGAGTTGTTATAAGGTCTTCCACTGGCAAAACTATAGGTCATTCCAACTTGTGAACGCATGCTGCTAATCCAATACTTTGTCACCAAGGAAGCGTTGTGCTTAGTAGCATAATCCGGCATTACCTCTGCCTTATAATCCTGAAATTTACGTTTGGTATCTAAATAAGAATACGATAACCAGTATTGTAAATTTTTAATATTTCTGCTGTCTTTCCAAAAAATGTCCAGTCCTTTTGCGAAACCAAAACCACCATTATTTAAGTTATTAATTGGTTGGTTGAATTCACTGTCATATTGAACCAGCTTGTTATACTTTTTATAGAACGCTTCAGCTCTAAAAAGTTGATTATTTTTTTTGAACTGATAATTCAAAATATAATGTGACGCCATTTGCAGCTCGAGATCTTCCTCCAGTTTTAGTTCATCATTTTGTGGTGTCTGAAAAAAGTTGCCATAAGCAAAAGATAGTTGTGCCTGCTTGTTCAATTTATAAGCTAATGACAATCTTGGTGCCAGGCTAAATTCATCAAAAACACTCGTATGCTCAGCTCTAATGCCAAATTTAGCCGCAAAGTCATTAGAGAAAAATATGTCAGCTTCCGCGAAAGCGGCACTATAATTATTAGTAAAATTATAGCTAAAATTACTGGTTTGGTCGGCTATTCCGTTTTCCTTAAAATTAGTGGATTGTAATTCGGCACCAGCACTTATTTTAAACATATTACTAAAAGAATATTTTAATTTTGCCTTTGCGTGGACAGCATTTTCTTTGCTTGTTACATCAATATTTTCAATAATTGCTTTTGTATAGCTGTTGCTATAACTAATACCGGTATTTAAAATTAATTTGTCCTTTACAAAGCCATTGTATGACAGATTGGTGTACCAATTGTTGTTTTGCAGATTTAAACGTACCAGATCTTCATAATTTAAATCTTGCTGTTCCACATCAAATTTTAGTACATCAAAGGCTGAATAGAATTTTAGCAATCCGTTTTTAGTATCGTGTCTATACACCGTTTCCCCGGAAATTGATCTTGGTAGTTTGTTCCATTTATTATTATCCGGTACCAATATATTATAAGGTTCTAGATTAACATAGGTGGCATTGAATGTGAGCGCATCCTTTTTCCATTTCTTGGTATGTCCAACTCCTACACCAAGCGACATTAATGAAATATTGGTTTCATTTTGTTTTGGATGGTTAATGGTGTTTAATAGTAATATACTAGAAAGAGCGTTTCCAAATTCGGCAGAATAGCCGCCAGTACTAAAGGTAATACCATCAAACAAAAAAGGAGAATAGCGCCCTCTTGTTGGTGTGTTATTAGAAGTTGGTATGTAGGGCTTAAATACTTGGAGTCCGTCAATAAAAACCTGTGCTTCTTCGGCAGTTCCACCACGTACAAACAAACGACCATCTTCACCAACAGTTTGTGTTCCGGGTAATGTTTGTAGAGCTGAAATAAAATCACCAGCAACACCTGCAGTAGTTACTACATCAAGTGCATTCATTACCGAAACTTTGGTGTTATCACCAGCCTGAAATGAGCCCACAGAAAGTACTACCGCATCTAAAGTATTGATGCTTTCAATTAAAACAATGTTTAAATTATTAAGTTCTGAAACCTCTGCCACTATTTTATGTGTTTTAAATCCCAAATTTGAAATCACTAAAGTTAACTTGCCTGTTTCGGTAGTAATAAAGGAAAATTGACCTTCGGTATCGGTTGTGGCACCATCGTAGGTGTTTTCTATATACACATTGGCACCAAGTATAGGTTGATTTTTTTTATTGGTAACCTTACCGGAAATACTTATTTGTGCACTTAATTGAATTGCAAAAATTAGGCTGACAATGATGGTTAGTAATTTCATTTGTATTTGTTTTATGCTACAAATGTTGTTCAGTTCACGCTCAAAAACCAAAAAGAAATACTGAAATGTAATTTTTTACAGATGAATTGTAAGAAATATAAATACACTCTTAATAAATGAAGAAATTCTTATGTATAACTAAACACACACAAAGCTATTTATTGTAAATTGCTCACATGAAAGCCGCTACCGTAATTCAAATAAAAAAGGAATTAACACATCTAACACAAAGTGAACTAATTGAACTCTGTTTACGTTTATCAAAATTTAAGAAAGAGAATAAAGAGTTGCTGACCTATCTGCTTTATGAAGCTGAAAATGAAGCCGGATATATTGAAAGTGTAAAGACAGAGATAGAAGATCAATTTGAAACTATTAATACTGCCAGTTATTTTTATATTAAAAAAAGCGTACGTAAAATACTACGTATGGTAAAAAAGTATATTCGTTATTCAAAAGAAAAAGAAACAGAAGTAGAATTGCTAATCCATTTTTGCAGAGTACTTAAAGAAATGCAACCCTCCATAAAAAGAAATGTAACACTTACAAATATTTATAATCGTCAGATTTTACTAGTTCAAAAAACAATTGATACTTTACATGAAGACCTACAATACGATTATAATTTAGAGCTCGAAGAGTTGACTTAAGTAAGCTCTTGTAACCTACATCCTATTGAGTCATATCCATAAAATTTATCTAGCCTCTATTATGCAATTTGTATTTATATGACTCTAAATTTGGCTATTGCACTAATTTTTTTGTAATATCGTGGCTCGAAATAATAATTTAAATAAAGAAATGAAAAAATTAATATTCTGTATAAGTATCACTTTACTTTTTATGGCTTGTGGCACTACTAAAACTGTAGTTAAAGAGACTCCAATCAAGCCTGCTAAAACGGTAACAGATTTTGCAAATACCATTACTGCGGCTGAATTAAAAGAAGCCTTGTACACCTATGCTTCTGATGAATTTCAAGGAAGAGAAACAGGTGAACTGGGTCAAAAAATGGCGGTTGAATACTTAAAAAAGCACTATGTTGCATTGGGAATTCCATCTCCCTTAGCGGAAGGTGATTATTTTCAAGAAGTCCCATTGGTGAAAACAGGAGCCCCAATTATAAGTTTTAGAATAAACGATCAAGAATTCAAAGCAGTCGATGATTTTGTTTCAATTGCCGAAGGTGAAAACGGATTGATAACTACTGATGAAATTGTATATGCTGGCTATGGTATTGAAACTGAATCTTTTTCCAGTTATGACAGTATTGATGTTAAAGATAAAATTGTTTTACTAAAAGGAGGAGAGCCTAAAAAAGATAGTATTTATACCCTTTCTGGTACCACCACTGCATCTCAATGGTCTACCAGACAACAATATGGAGTAAAACGAGATGTAGCCATGGCAAAAGGGGCAAAAGCCATTTTATTTTATGATTCACAAATTTATCCTTTTGTAGCGAAAAATATGGGTTCTGGTGGTGGATTAAGCCTAAAAGACGATAAAAAGGGAGGCGATATGCATTACTTTTTTGTGAATACATCTTTAGCAAAAGGAATTAATGCCTCAATTGATACGGATACTAAAGCCAGAATAATTAAAGCACCTTTAAGTCTTGATTATAAAAAAAATACTACCGATGTAAGTTCAGAAAATGTAGTAGCTTTTATCAAAGGAAGCGAAAAACCGGATGAAATAATTGTTATTTCAGCACATTTAGACCATGAAGGGATTAAAGATGGTAAGATTTATAATGGGGCTGATGATGATGGTTCGGGAACTATTGGAGTCTTAGAAATTGCTGAAGCATTTAAACTAGCAGCCGATAATGGACAAACACCAAAACGTTCTATTTTATTTTTACACGTGACTGGTGAAGAAAAAGGTTTATTAGGCTCACGTTATTATACAGATATAAACCCGATTTTTCCTTTAAAAAATACAGTGGTTAATTTAAATATTGATATGATAGGGCGTTCTGATCCGAAAAGAAAAAGTAAAACTAAAAACTATGTTTACTTAATCGGAAGTGATAAACTGAGTACAGAATTGCACAATATGTCAGAAGAAGTGAATAAAAACTGTTGTAATATTGAGTTAGACTACACTTTTAATGATGAAAATGACCCGAACCGTTTTTACTATCGTTCAGATCATTACAATTTTGCAAAAAACAATATTCCTGTCATTTTTTATTTTAACGGTACACATGATGATTATCATCAACATACAGATACCCCAGACAAAATTGAATACGATTTATTAGAAAATAGAGCTCGATTGGTTTTTAACACTGCATGGGAACTGGCAAATCGCGATGACAGAATTATTGTGGATAAACCAACAGCAACTGATGAATAACCTTAATACTTAAATACTTACTAATTCAAATATCAAAAACCCAGTTTTATTTTAAACTGGGTTTTTATTTAAACCACCAATTCATGTTATTAAATAAGGAACTCACTGAAATTGAAAAATTGATAGAAAAATATGACCGACTGAATATCAATGTTTCAACTAAGGGTATTGATTGGCATCTGGATCATTCCTTAAAAGTTATTATTAGTGTTTGTGGTCAATTAAAAAAATCTGATCCGTCTGCATATAAATGGAAATTTAATGCCATTAGAATATTTGTTTACACTTTTAACTTCTTTCCAAGAGGAAAAGGTAGGTCGCCTAAGTCTGTATTACCCCCTGAAAACATCTTAAAAGAAGATATAAAAAGTCAACTGGATTTAGCAAAAAAAGAATTAGTATCAATAATTAGCCTGCCCGTTAAAAGTTACTTCAGACATCCTTATTTTGGTTTTTTGAATTTAAAAAAGACAAAAAAATTTCTGAAATTACATACGTTGCATCATCTTAAAATTTGTAGAGAAATAGTAAAATAATGTTAAAGTTTTAATTGATAATACGTAAAATTATATTTCTGCGTTATATATAATAATATTGCAATTTTCTGACCCTAAGAATTTTGTTTTTCCCTATACTAATTGACCGATTAAGACAATTAATGCAATTGTTTCATGCTAAAAACTGTGTTTATTACGGTACATAATTGTACTAAAATGAACTATTAATAATTTAAATTAAAGATTTTAGATGAATTATACAATCGAAATTTCAGGAGGCCTATTGGGCACTAAAACGGTTTTAGAAGGTAAAATTAATGGCGAACATAAATCGCTACAAAAAGCTTTACTTTCAGAAAAAAATATAATGAAATTAGATCCTACTCACAACAATCAATTCAGATACATCATAAATATTGATGCAGGTAGAAGGAAAAAAATAGAATTTATGTTCGATGAATCGAATTTACCGAACAACTTAAAACATCTGTTAGAAGTAGCAAAAACGGAATCAGAAGTATATTAAACTTCCTTTGCGTTTTTAATTAATAAACTTAACTTCGTGCATTCGCAATAAAAAACGAATTATCATGAAGTTAAGTTTTTATATTATTATTTTAATTACAATAACTGCTTGTCAAAAAGACAAGGCAGATAATCAAACAAAAAATACTTCAAGATCCTTCTTTGTAGGTACTTATACTGACGGAGACAGTGAGGGCATTTATAAATATACCTTAGAAAATGATGGCACCCTGAACAAGGTAGGTTTAGCGGCAAAAAGTGAAAATCCGTCCTTTCTTACAAAGAGTGCTAATGGCAAATATCTTTTAGCGGTAAATGAAATCAGCAATAAAGATACTGTAGGTACAGTAGAATCTTATTTAATTACTAAAGACAGCTTACAAATAATCAGTAATAGCTCTTCAGGTGGTGCCCACCCTTGTTTTGTAACAACCAATGATCAGGATTACATATTGACCGCCAATTATTCTGGTGGAAATATAGGTTTACTTAAGTTAAATGCAGGTGGAAAGTTAAGTAGTTTATTGGATGTGCAACAACATACTGGTAAAGGTATCTCGGATCGACAAGAAGGCCCTCATGCCCACTCTACCTGGTTTGTACCTAATAGCAATGATATTATTTCAATTGACTTAGGAACCAATGAGTTATGGTTTTCAAAATTAGATACAGTCATAACAAAATTACAAGCTTCTGAGCCTGCTAAATTAAAAATGGCAGATGGTGCCGGGCCTAGACATTTAACAATACATCCAAAAGGAAAATGGATTTATGTTCTAAATGAATTGAATGCTACTATTAGTTTAATACAAAAAAATGATAATGGTATCTATGAAGAAAAGAGTACCATTTCTACTCTTCCGAATAATTATAAAGAATATAATTCATGTGCAGATATTCATATCTCAACAGATGGTGATTTTGTTTATGCATCTAATCGTGGCCATAATAGTATTGCAATATATAAAGTAAATAAGCTAGACGGAAGTTTGGAGCTTATTGGTCATGAACCTACTCGTGGAGATTCACCTCGTAATTTCTCGTTATCACCAAACGGAGATTATTTGTTAGTTGCAAATCAGCTCACAAATAATATTATTTCATTTAAACGTGATAAAACAACCGGACTATTAGAATTTGTTGATGAAATTGTAGCACCATCTCCAGTTTGTATTTTATTCTGACAAAAAAATCCTGCCGATTGGCAGGACTTATTTACGCTTTCTTCTTCTGCTAAATCAGTAAGAATTAATTTCCTTTTTTAAAGTCGGCTATAAACTTCGCCAAGCCAATATCAGTTAATGGATGCTTTAATAAACCGTCAATTGCACTTAATGGACCCGTCATAACATCTGCACCAATCTTAGCACAATCCATAATATGCATAGTGTGCCGTACAGAAGCCGCTAAAATTTGTGTTTCAAAACCGTAGTTATCATAAATTAAGCGTATTTCTTGAATGAGGCCCAAACCATCAGTCGAAATATCATCCAATCTTCCAATAAAAGGAGACATATATGTGGCACCTGCTTTGGCCGCCAATAATGCTTGGCCTGCAGAAAATACCAAGGTTACATTTGTCTTAACACCTTTATCAGAAAAATATTTACATGCCTTGACACCATCTTTTATCATTGGCAGTTTAACTACAATTTGAGGGTGTAGTTTTGCAAGTTCCAGACCTTCTTTGATCATTCCTTCAAAATCAGTAGCAATTACCTCAGCACTAACATCTCCATCTACAATCTCACAAATAGCTTTATAATGATTTATAATATTTTCATGGCCCGTGATTCCCTCTTTAGCCATTAAAGATGGATTTGTAGTTACGCCATCTAAAATGCCCATTTCCTGAGCTTCTCTAATCTGATCTAAATTTGCAGTATCAATAAAAAATTTCATTTATATTTTTTTGGTTTGACAAATATAATAGTTCTTAAAAGCCTTAGATAATAGATAACGTACAACTTATCAACATGTTTTACATTGAAGTTAATAATGGCTTTTTCCTTTACAATTTATAATGATTCATCAACATTTTTTCATATATCTTATCCGGTAACAATCGCTTTAAAACTATTGAAAATTTTTGCATAAAACTCCCAACTTTATAATGTATTTTCGGTTTTGGTGTTTTGATGATTTTATAAATGCCTTTTGCCATTATCTCTGTAGATAATCCAGTATCTACATGGGTGTCCATTAAGGCTAAATTTTCTGAGTACTTTTCTTTATAAGCAGAATCTTCAAATACCGCCGTATGATACCTACCCGCGGCTATATTAGTTGCAAAATCTCCCGGAGCAACATTTGTCACTTCAATTCCAAAACTCTTGACTTCCATTCGAACAGCTTCGGTTACTAACTCTAATGCTCCTTTGGTTGCCGAATACATTCCCCGAAAGGGCAATCCCATATAACCGGCAATTGAAGTTACATTTATAATCAAACCGTTACGCTGTTTGCGCATTTGTGGAAGTACTGCTTTCATAACATCAATCGCTCCAAAAAAATTAGTATCAAAAACTGCTCGCATTTCTTTGGTTGGTGTATCTTCAATTGGGCCAGTAATACCCATTCCGGCGTTATTCACCAAGATATCCAATTTACCTTCCTTGGCAATAATAGTTGCTATTGCTTTATTGATGGATTCAACATTTGTCACATCAAGAACTAACATAGTTATTTCGCGATTAGCACTACTGTTAGGCTTACGACTCGTACCATAAACCTTCATTCCTTTTTGACGTAAATATTCTGCAATACTTTTACCAATTCCTGAAGAAGCACCGGTAATCAAAACAACCTTGGACATAAATTTAATTATTAAAAAACAAATGTACTAAAACGTGTAACAAAAACACTTTTTTGAATACTAATGGAGTGGAATACAGTAATCTGAAGTGTGAGATCCCGATATTCATCGGGATTAGTTCTACTTTTTTTTTCAATTCGCTAACACTCTTGAAAATATAGTATTACTAAAAAAGGCAAGCTACCTACATCACACCGCTACGACCTAATACCTTTGCTGCATTCCTGCCCTGGAGGATTCAAAGGGAGCTGGTTGTGTAGGACTTGCCCGGGGCAAAGTTACAATCAATTTCTAATTTTCCTACTGTTTTATTGATTATTTAAAACTTAAAATATCAGTAAAAATTAAGTAGCTAACACTTAAATAATTATATTTGTTCAACTCAAAAAACTAAACAAAATGGAAGATCAGCAAAAACCAACAAACAAAACTGCGTTAAACTATGGTGTATATCTAGGAATTGCATCCATATTAATTAGTGTAATTCTTTTTGCCTTAGGTAAGCAATACGAACAAGACTGGAAAAATGGAGTTATAAGTTTTGTAATAATGGCAACCATTATTGCATTAGGTATAAAAAAATTCAAAGAACTCAATGGCGGATTTCTAACACTTGGGCAAGGTCTAAAAACTGGCATCGCAATTGCTTTAATTGGAGGAGTTATTAGTATTGTATATACCTTAATCTTTATGAATTTCATAGAACCTGATTTCATGGAAAAAAGTATGGAATTGGCACGTCAAAAGATGCTTGATAATCCGAATTTAAGCGAAGAGCAAATGGAGCAGGCAATTGAAATGCAGAAAAAATTCTCTGGCCCTGCTATGATTGCAGCTTTCGGGCTAATTTGGACTCTCTTTTTAGGATTTATAATATCTTTGATCTCTTCATTGATCATGCAGAAAAAAGAGAACGAATACTAAAATTTATATAGTATATGAACATATCAGTAGTCATCCCACTACTTAACGAAGAAGAATCTTTAATAGAATTACATGATTGGATTGCAAAAGTTATGCAATCCAATCAGTTTTTATATGAAATCATTTTTATTGATGATGGTAGTACTGATAAGTCCTGGAGTATTATTCAAGAATTATCTGAATCTAATACTTCTGTAAAAGGAATACAATTTCAAAAAAATTATGGCAAATCTCAAGCCCTGAATATTGGTTTTAAAGAAGCGCAAGGCGATGTGGTCATAACTATGGATGCTGATTTACAAGATAGCCCCGATGAGATCCCGGAATTGTATAAAATGATTACTGAGTATAATTTAGACTTGGTCTCCGGCTGGAAAAAAAAGCGTTTCGATTCGAAAATAAGAAAAAACATACCTTCAAAATTATTTAATGCCGCCGCCAGAATAACTTCGGGATTACATTTACACGATTTTAATTGTGGTTTAAAAGCCTATAAAAATGTAGTTATAAAAAATGTAGATGTTTATGGTGAAATGCATCGTTATATTCCTGTATTAGCTAAAAATGAAGGTTTTAATAAAATTGATGAAAAAGTAGTTCAGCATCAAGCTCGTAAATATGGTGTTACCAAATTTGGAATGGATCGTTTTGTAAATGGATTCTTAGACCTTATAAGCATATGGTTTTTATCTAAATTCGGGAAACGTCCAATGCATTTATTTGGTTTGCTAGGGAGTATCGTATTTTTTATCGGTTTTTGTTTTGCACTTTATTTAGGGATTGATAAATTATTTATAAACCCAACAGGTAGATTATTAACGGACAGACCACAATTTTATATTTCGCTAGTAGCTATGATTTTAGGCACACAACTCTTTTTGGCAGGTTTTGTTGGAGAACTCATTACAAGAACCAATCGAAATGAAGAAAGCTATAAAATAAGCGAGAAAGTGAATTTATAAGGATCACAGAAGCTTTCATTAGTTGAAATTAATACCTTTACCAAAAATTTAAGAAAAAGAAGTTTATGGACACAAATAAGATCTTAGATAAAGCCAAAGTTTGGCTACAACCACCGTTTGATTCAACTACTCAGCAAGAAATACAAACACTAATTTCTGAGAATCCTAATGACCTTTTAGACAGGTTTTATAAAGATATGGAGTTCGGTACAGGAGGAATGCGCGGTATAATGGGGGCCGGTACAAATAGAATTAATAAATACACCCTCGGCAAAGCAACTCAAGGCTTATCTAATTATCTTAAAAAAAGTTTCCATGATAAAGAATTAAAAGTGGCTATTGCTTATGATTGCCGTCATAATAGTAAATCATTTGCAAAAATTGTTGCAGATGTGTTCTCAGCAAATGGTATTAAAGTATTTTTATTTGATGATCTTCGTCCAACACCGGAATTATCTTTTGCTGTTCGTCATTTAGGTTGTGATGCCGGTATCGTATTAACCGCTTCTCATAACCCTCCTGAATATAACGGATATAAAGTGTATTGGAATGATGGCGGACAAATAGTACCGCCGCATGACAGTGCTATTATTGAAGAAGTCAATTCAATCGATTATTCAAATATTAATTTTGAATCTAATAAAAAATTAATTGAATATATAGGTAAAAAAGTTGACAAAGTATTCATTCAGGCATGTATTAAGAATGGAACTTTCAATACTCCAAATAAAGAAAATCTAAAGATTGTTTTTACCTCATTACATGGTACCTCAATTGTTTCCATGCCAGATGCATTTAAAAAAGCCGGATTTGCAAATGTTCATATTGTTAAAGAACAAAAAAAACCTAACGGAGACTTTCCAACTGTTGAATCACCAAATCCGGAAGAGCCGGCAGCATTAAAAATGGCAACGGATCTGGCAGATAAAATAGGAGCAGATATAGTAATTGGTACAGATCCTGATTGTGATAGGTTAGGAATTGCAGTACGAGACCTCAATGGAAATATGAAACTCCTTAATGGAAATCAGGCCATGAGTGTGATGACTAATTATTTATTAAAACAATGGTATCAAGAAGGAAGGTTGAATGGAAATCAATTTGTAGGATCTACAATTGTATCGACAAATTTAGTTAAAGATATTGCTCAAAGTTATAATGTTGAAACTAAAATTGGTCTAACGGGTTTTAAATGGATCGCGAAAATGATCAGAGATTTTGATCATCAAGAATTCATTGGTGGCGGAGAAGAAAGTTTCGGTTTTATGGTAGGTGATTTCGTGCGTGATAAGGATGCTGTTACTGCAACATTATTAGCTTGTGAGATTGCCATAGACGCAAAAAACAATGAATCTTCCTTTTACAAAGAATTGTTGAATATTTATCAAAAACATAATTTTTATAAAGAACATTTAATTTCATTAGTAAAAAAAGGGGTTGATGGAGCAGAAGAAATTAAAAAAATGATGATTGATTTACGTAACAATCCCGTAAAAGAAATTGATGGTTCGAAAGTTGAATTTTTATATGATTATCAAACTTCAGTTCAGCAAAATTTATTGACAGGAGAAACTACTGTAATTGATATTCCAAAATCTAATGTACTAATCTACCAAACAGAAGAAGGAACACGTTTAGCTGCAAGACCAAGTGGCACTGAACCAAAAATCAAATTTTATTTTAGTGTAAATATACCTTTAGATGAACTTGGAAATGCCGTTACAACAGAAAAACTTCTTGATCAAAAAATTGAGCGTATCATAAAAGAGTTGAAACTGAATTAATGAGTCACTTTACTAATATATTAAGGTATGCAAAGCCTTATAAATTATTTGCCGTAGGTCATATTATATCTAATATTTTCTACGCATTATTTGGCGCATTATCATTTGTTGCTTTGATACCTATGTTGGATATTCTTTTTGAAAATGACAAGGTAAAACCAATAGCAGAACCAGTATATACCGGCATTTTAAATTTAAATAGTTTTTATAAAGACTATATGGCATATCAAGTACATCAATATGCAAAAGATGATGCTTCAAAAGCTCTATTACTCGTCGTAAGCCTCGTAATATTATTATTTCTATTAAAAAATGTTTTTGGCTACTTAGCTAATTATTTTATGGTTTTTTTACGGAATGGTGTGTTAAGAGACCTTAGAAATGCGTTGTATAAAAAAACCATAGACTTACCCCTTTCTTATTTTTCTGAAAAAAGAAAAGGCGATATTATGGCCAGAGTTAGTGCCGATGTTTTAGATCTACAATATTCCTTTTTATCCGTTTTAGAATTAATTGTAAGAGAACCCCTAAGCATTATTTTTACAATAATAATAATGCTGCTTATTAGCGCAAAATTAACTTTATTTGTTTTTATTTTTATTCCTGTTACCGGATTCATTATTTCAAGAATAGGAAAGAGTTTAAAACGCAAATCTGATAGAGTACAAAAAGAGCAAGGCACTTTTCTATCTACTCTGGAAGAAACTTTAAGTGGATTACGCATCATCAAAGGTTTTAATGCAGAAGATAAATTCAATAAAAAATTCCAAGAATCAACTTCTAGATTTTATCATTTCTCTAATAAATTATTAAACCGCCAAAATTTGGCCTCTCCAACAAGTGAATTTTTAGGTATTACTGTTATCGCTATTCTATTGTGGTATGGAGGTAGGTTAGTATTAGTAGATGGTACTTTAGATGGCAGTTCGTTTATAACTTATATGGGCTTGGCATATAATCTTTTAATTCCTGCTAAAGCGATTTCACGGGCAAGTTATAATATAAAAAAAGGCGGAGCCGCTGCTGAAAGAATACAAGAGATTATTGATTCTGAAAATCTGTTAAAAGACAAAGAAGATGCAATAATTAAGGGTAGCTTTGATACTGAAATAAAATTTGATAATGTTTCTTTTAAATATGAAGATGAAAATGTTTTAAAGGATTTTTCATTGACTATTCCTAAAGGAAAAACGATTGCACTAGTTGGACAATCTGGAAGCGGAAAATCAACCTTGGCAAATTTAGTGACTCGTTTTTATGATGTAAATGCAGGTAAGATAACAATTGATGGGCTTGATATTCGAGATTTAACTATAAAATCTCTACGTAATCAATTAGGAATTGTTACTCAGGATGCTATTTTATTTAATGATACGATTAAAAATAATTTACTTATCGGAGTAGAAGATGCTAGTGATGATCAAGTTATTGAAGCTTTAAAAGTTGCTAATGCTTGGGAGTTCGTTAAAGAATTACCTAATAATATTAATACGAATATAGGAGATAGTGGCAATAAATTATCTGGTGGTCAAAAACAACGTTTAAGTATTGCAAGGGCAGTTTTGAAAAATCCTCCTATTATGATTTTAGATGAGGCTACTTCAGCATTAGATACAGAGTCCGAAAGTTTGGTTCAGATAGCTCTAGAAAATATGATGAAAAATCGTACTTCTATTGTGATAGCACATAGATTGTCTACTATTCAAAAGGCTGATGCGATTATTGTTATGCAAAAAGGAAAAATCATTGAGCAAGGAAAGCATGATGAGCTATTGACAAAAAAGGGAATGTATAAAAAACTTGTCGATATGCAATCCTTGGCGTAAAAATGAGATATTTCGACTGAGCTCAATATGACATTATTTTTGTCATTCTGAACACTACCTAAAGGTGAATGTATTCGCGCCTAAGGTACCTAGCGAAGCTCAGAAGAATCTAAAACAGAAATTATGGATATTATTAAGAGTTTAAAATGGCGCTATGCTTGTAAAAAATTTGATAACACTAAAATTTTATCAGCTAAACAAATAGATATTTTAAAGAATGCGTTTAATCTAACGGCCACTTCATTCGGTTTACAGCCTGTTAAATTATTGATCATCAAAAATAAAAAAACCCAAGAAAGTCTTATTGAGCATTCTTTCGGCCAGCAACAGGTAGCAAATGCCTCCCATCTACTAGTAATTTGCATTCAGGATTATTTTACAGTAGATGATATTGATAATTATTTTGATTTAGAAAAGAAAATAAGGGGTACCTCTGAAGAAATTTTAAAACCTTATAGAGATCAATTAAAAAATATATTCGAAAATAAATCCACCATAGAAAAGCAAAAATCTGCCATAAATCAAGCCTATATTATATTGGGTAACCTTATGACTGTTTGTGCCTTAGAGAAAATTGATGCCTGTCCAATGGAAGGTTTTAATGCCCAAAAATTTGATGAGATTTTAGAACTTAATAAACAAAATCTTAAATCTGTATTACTATTTCCTGTTGGTATTAGAGCTAAAGATGATTTTATGAGCACCTTAAAAAAAGTTCGAAAACCTATTAATGAAACTATTATAAATTTTTAGACAACAAATGAATTCAGATATAAGAAATTTAGAACCAAAAGCATTATGGAATAATTTTGCAGACCTGAATGCAGTACCTAGGGCATCAAAAAAGGAAGAAAATATTATCGCCTTTATGGTTGATTTTGGCAAAAAATTAGGTTTCGAAACTATGGTTGATCCTGTTGGGAATGTTATTATAAAAAAGCCTGCAACAAGTGGGATGGAAAATAGAAAAACCATTATAATGCAATCGCATTTAGATATGGTACACCAAAAAAATAATGATACTGTTTTTGATTTTAGTACCGAAGGCATTAAAATGCTGATTGATGGTGACTGGGTGAAAGCTGATGGTACTACACTGGGTGCAGATAATGGTTTAGGTGTTGCCACTATTATGAGTATTTTAGAATCTACAGATATTGAACACCCTGCCATTGAAGCTTTATTTACTATAGATGAAGAAACAGGTATGACAGGAGCTATGGGTCTTGAAGCCGGTTATCTTAACGGAGAGATTTTACTGAATTTAGATACTGAAGATGACGATGAAATAGGTGTTGGCTGCGCAGGAGGAATAGACATTACTGCCTCGAAAAAGTATAAACCAGAAAATACTTTGGAAAATGCATCAGCATACAAAATAACAGTAAAAGGTTTACAAGGAGGGCACTCTGGAATGGATATTCATAAAGATTTTGGAAATGCCAATCTAATAATGAATCGTGTTCTGTATGCCTTGAAAGACATCAGTATGGTTTCAGGAATTGATGGTGGAGGCTTACGAAATGCTATCCCCAGAGAGAGTAATGCTATTATTACAGTTACTGATAAGGAAACTGTTGAAGAAGCTTTCCATACCATTGCCAAGGATATTATAGATGAATACAGTACCATTGAAAATGATATTGAAATATTATTGGAAGAGTGCCTCACTCCCACTGAAGTCCTCTCAAAAAAGGATCAAACAATATTGTTGCAAACAATTTACACCACTCATAATAGTGTATTTAGAATGAGTCCTGATATTGATAACTTAGTAGAAACCTCTAACAACGTGGCCCGAGTATTAGTAAAAGAGGGTGATATAAAAATTTTATGTCTAACACGGAGCTCCGTTGAATCCGGCAAACAAAATTTAGTAAATACAATCACTTCAGGATTTGAACTGGCCAATTTTGAAATAGAACTTTCTGGTTCTTATCCTGGTTGGAAACCAAACCCTAATTCTTCAATTTTAAAAGTATTACAAGGTATTTATGTCAATCTGTTTAAAGAGGAACCAAATGTATTAGCCTGTCATGCTGGTTTAGAATGTGGAATTTTAGGAACTAACTATCCAGATATAGATATGATCTCATTTGGTCCAACAATTAAAGGAGCCCATTCTCCTGATGAACGAGCTAGTATTAGATCAACTCAAAAATATTGGAAGTTTGTCTTAGAAATTTTAAAAAAAATTCCCCTTAAAGACTAATAAAAATCTCTTTTTGCCGTTATCTCTGTAATAATCGTAAAACATACAAAATGAGAATTTTAAAAAACGGCTTATTAATGTTTGTACTTACCTTATTTTTTTCTTGCACAAGTTCTGATGATACTATTATCGTTGATACCAATGCAAAGAGTAGTGATTTAGTTGGTACATGGAATTTAATTGAAGAAGGTCAAAAAGGTACAATTAGTACAACTTTTAACGGCATTCCTGTTAATGGTGATATTTCTTCTACGGGTAAAGATTTAAATACGCAAATGACTTTTGCGGAAAATCCTAATAACGTTTCAGCTGCAGGAAGCTATACTGACGTCATTAAAATTTCTATTGTAGGTCAGTCAGTTGCCGAACAGGAGATTACCATTCCATTTAATGGTTTTATAAATCAAGGTTCATGGTCTTTAAACCAAGGTATTTTAACTTTAACTCAAAATAATGTACAAAAAGATGTTAGAATAGTAGAATTAACGACTTCTTCTTTGAAAATGGAGATTGATATTGAAGATGAGCAGGTAGATTATCAGGACTTTTCGGGTACTGTTAATACTACAATAAAAATGACTTTTACAAAATAGTAATTTTTACAATTACATATAACTAGATTCAAAAACAATGGGGGAATTTTCCCCCATTTTATTTGTCATTAGAATTAGAGTTTGTACTTTTGGCAAAACCTAATAGTACATGAAAAACACTAAATACGTTTTCGTCACAGGAGGCGTAACTTCATCACTTGGTAAAGGAATTGTTGGCGCATCTTTAGCAAAATTATTACAAGAAAGGGGCTATTCAGTTACTATTCAAAAATTAGACCCATACATCAATATTGATCCTGGAACTTTGAATCCTTACGAGCATGGAGAGTGTTATGTAACAGATGATGGCGCCGAAACCGACTTAGATTTAGGACATTATGAACGTTTTTTAAATATCTCAACCAGTCAAGCAAACAATGTGACTACTGGTAGGATTTATCAATCTGTAATTGACAAAGAGCGTCGTGGTGATTATTTAGGAAAAACAGTACAGGTCATTCCCCATATAACTGATGAAATTAAACGTAGAATTCAACTATTGGATAACACAGGCGAATTTGATATTATCATTACAGAAATTGGAGGTACCGTTGGTGATATTGAATCTCTGCCATATGTAGAATCTGTTCGTCAATTATTATGGGAACTTGGAGAAGAAAATGCAATTGTTGTACATCTTACTTTGATTCCTTACTTGGCAGCGGCTAAAGAGCTAAAAACCAAGCCAACTCAACATTCAGTAAAAATGTTAATGCAGAGTGGTGTGAATCCTGATATTTTAGTATGTCGAACAGAACATCATATTTCTGATGAAATTAAACGAAAATTGGCCTTATTCTGTAATGTAAAAAAAGAAGATGTTATAGAGTCTTTAGATGCTGAAACAATTTACGACGTACCCAATTTAATGTATCATGAAGGTCTGGATACTGTAGTTCTAAATAAATTAAAATTATCTTCAGAAAATAAACCTATACTCAATAAATGGAACGATTTTCTGAATAGGCATAAAAACCCTAAAGAGACAGTAGAAATCGGATTAGTTGGTAAGTATGTTGAGCTTCAAGATGCTTATAAATCAATTGCCGAAGCTTTTATACATGCTGGCGCAGCAAACGAAGTAAAAGTACGTTTACATTGGATTCATTCTGAAGAATTAACAAAAGAAAATGTATCTCAAAAATTTAAAGACCTGAACGGTGTTTTAGTCGCCCCCGGTTTTGGTGAAAGAGGTATAGAAGGTAAAATTGATGCTATAAAATACATTCGAGTAAACAACATACCATTTTTGGGAATTTGTCTTGGGATGCAAATGGCTGTTATTGAATTTGCTCGTAATGTTCTTGGATTAAAAGATGCCAATTCAACAGAAATGATGAAAAATACTAAACATCCCGTTATTAGCTTGATGGAAGAACAGAAAAATATCACTGACATGGGTGGAACGATGCGTTTAGGCGCTTGGGAATGTTCATTGAAGGATAATTCTATAGTTAAATCAGTTTACCAAAAAGAAATAATTGAAGAGCGTCATCGTCATCGATATGAATTTAACAGCGATTATTTAGCTGACTTTGAAAAAGCAGGTATGATTGCCACCGGTGACAATCCTAAAACAGGCTTGGTAGAAATTATTGAAATACCCGACCATCCTTGGTTTGTGGGTGTGCAATATCATCCTGAATATAAAAGTAGGGTCTTAGATCCACATCCTTTATTTGTAGCTTTTGTACAAGCAACTTTAGAACACAAAAAATCTTGGATCTAAAATTGATGTGGTCTAATTTCTTTTATCCCTTTAAATTACTCCATACTTAAAATTTCTTGCAAATCCTTTCTATTGGTATAATCTGGGTCATAATGCACAAAGGCAATTTTTCCATCTTTACCAATAATGTAGGTGGCAGGTACAGGTAGTGTATTATTATCTGCTTGGTTATATTTTTCTACTTTATTTCTTGTATAATCATAATAGCTCTTAACGTTTTCTTTATTAACCTCAAAAGCTACTTTATATGCTTTCATAAAAGTATTGTTAAAATCATGAATGATTGAGAATGTTGCTTTTATCTTATCGGAAGTTTCTTCCGTCTTTTCAGGCTTTTCAGGAGATACAACTATCACATAATATCCTTTTTTGGTAAGCTCTTCTAAATTTTCCTGAAGTGATTTTAAATGCTTTCTGCAATACGGACACCAGTTTCCTCTATAAAATAATAATAGAATTTTATTTTCTTTTAGAATTTCCGATGAATTAATTACTTTATCAAATTGATCTACTCCAATAATTAATGGGGCCTCCTCACCTACATTTAAGTGTTCATTATCAATTTGTGAAAATCCTGCAAAGGAAAATAGTATTAATAGGTTAAAAACTAATTTTTTCATTAAATAAATTTATGCAAATAGACGCTTAAAAGCTAATTCCTTACCAGATAAAGGTAAAAACAATATATTTGTATATAAATTTATACGACATGAAAAAAATATTTCTTCTTACAGTTCTGATTTCATTTTCTTTATCATATGGCCAAAAAATTCCAAATTCAACTCCGCCACCTTCAACTCCTGATCCAATAGTTGCTATTACATTTAATGAAGCATTAGCAAAAGAGTTGGGTGCTGATGATTATGGCATGCGTAAATATGTAATGGCTTTTTTAAAAAAAGGGCCAAATAGAACTTCTGATAAAGATGAGGCATCAAAATTACAAGCTGCTCATATGGCAAATATTGTGAAGTTAGCTGAAGAAGGTAAATTAGCCATTGCCGGACCTTTTTTAGACGATGGCGTACTAAGAGGTATATATATATTTAATGTCGAAACAATTGAAGAAGCTAAAAAACTGACAGAAACCGATCCGGCTATTAAAGCCGGTAGCTTGGTAATGGAATTACACCCTTGGTATGGATCAGCCGCATTAGGATTGGTAAACAAATACCATGATGAAATTAGCAAGGTGAAGATGTAAAACTTCATATCATTACTAGAATTTTACACCCCTAAAGTCCCCTCAAGGGGACATTCTCAAATTAACCCTTGTGGTTGTCCCCTTGAAGGGACTTTAGGAGTGTTTTATAAATCATGAACAAACTCTCAATAATTTTAAATAGTGCTATGATAAAATTAGTAAGGTGAAAATGAAATTTTTTAATTGTCATGCTGAACTCGTTTCAGCGTCGTTTAATAAGCCTAGTGCGATGTGACCCAGGCAAGTTCAAGGTGACATAATACTTCTAAAATTTTAGTTGTCATTCTGAGCTTTTGAAACAAAAGCGTGAGAATCTGTCAAAATAAAACTATAATCAAACAGATTATTACGTCGTTTCACTCCTCATAATGACAGTAATAAAAACAAAACTATTTCAACAACTCCTTGGCCTTCAACTTTGCTTCTTCGTTACGATCTATCTTATGTTCCGGACGTGTCCATTTCGGTTTTTCACCTAAAGCCTCGTAATGAGAATCTAAAGCCTCAACTGTTTCCGGCTGCATTTTTTTTATAAATGGTTTTTGTGGGTTTAGCCCTAATAATTCAAACATTTTCATATCCTCATTTACATCAGGATTTGGAGTTGTCAAGAGCTTATCACCAGCAAAAATAGAATTCGCTCCTGCAAAGAAACACATGGCCTGCCCTTCTCTGGTCATATTTGTTCTCCCAGCGCTTAATCGCACTTGCGTTTGAGGTATTACAATACGGGTTGTAGCCACCATACGGATCATTTCCCAAATAGAAACGGGCTCTTCATTTTCTAATGGAGTTCCTTCAACTGCAACTAAAGCATTAATAGGTACAGATTCTGGCTGTGGATTTAAAGTAGCCAACGCCACTAACATTCCCGCTCTGTCATCAGGATTTTCGCCCATTCCAATGATTCCTCCACTACACACTGTTACATTCGTTTTACGAACATTGTCAATAGTATCTAAACGATCCTGATATCCTCTGGTAGAAATAACTTCTTTATAATACTCTTCAGAAGAGTCTAAATTATGATTGTATGCATATAAACCTGCTTCTGCTAAGCGACGTGCCTGATTTTCGGTGATCATACCCAAGGTACAGCACACTTCCATATCTAATTTATTAATAGTACGTACCATTTCCAACACCTCATCGAATTCAGGTCCATCCTTTACATTTCGCCAGGCAGCTCCCATACACACACGTGAACTACCAGAAGCTTTTGCACGTAAAGCTTGTGCTTTTACCTGAGTAACACTCATAAGATCATTTCCTTCAACGTCAGTATGATAACGTGCGGCTTGCGGACAATAACCACAATCTTCAGGGCATCCTCCTGTTTTAATTGACAATAAAGTACTTACCTGTACAGTATTAGGGTTGTGGTATTTACGATGTATAGATGCGGCATCGTATAGTAATTCCATTAAAGGTTTATTATAAATTTCGAGGATTTCTTCTTTGGTCCAATTGTGTTTTGCGAGGCTCATAAAATCAAATTGATTTAAAAATCAAAAATAGTAAAAAGGTTTTGTGTACTAAACTAAAAAAGCTTGTTTATTTTAATACTAATTGTCTTCCTAATTCAGCTAAAAACGGAATTCCAATACTCTCATATTCATAAGTATCATCATTATAAATACCATTTTTATTCACATGGATAGTGGCAGTGATTATATATTCTTTATTGGTCTTTTTATTTAATATGTAGGCACAATCAGTTAAATATCCATAAGCATATCCAACTTTATTGTAGATCTCTATATGCTTTGGTATGCTCTCTTTGGTGTCTCCGTATATAAATAACTTAACATATCCATCATAATAATCTTTCGAAGTATAGCCCGCATCTTTGGGTAAAACTTTCATTGTTTGTAACAAAAACGATCTATCTTCATCTGATAAAATGAATTGTTTTCTCTCGGAATATAATTCCGGGAAAAACAACTACTTCATCATATTATGCAGCGATGTTAAGGGTAAGTAATTTTTTGCAGAAAAATCTTTTGGTTCATTCATCAGACTATCTGCTTCAATATATCCTATTCCTTTTAAAACGCTTTTCAGCGGAAGCATTTCTATTGGTGTACTAATAATTTCTTTGGTAGTCGTAGAAGTACTGTCGTTTAGATAAAAAATAAGTGGATTTGTTGTTAGTTCATCAGAATTTTCTGTTGAAAGGCGATGTGACAATCGAGCATTTAAGCCTTTGTTTTTTAGTCGTTTATTAATATCATCTTTACCTAAATATTCAAATAATCGATTAAAAGACTCATTATCACTTACTGCAAATATTTTTTCAATTTCTTTAGCGAAAGTTGTTTCAATACTATCTCCTTCAACATAAAATTTCGAGTTGCGATTGTATGCCTTTTGCTCATGAATTTTTTCCAGAGCCAAGATTGCAACAGGGAATTTCACAGAGCTTGCCGGGTAAAAATATGTACTATCATCAACTTGAAAACTATAATCTTCAAATTCTATGGAATTATCTATATTTCGGTGAACCTCTGTAAAGAGTATTTGAACCTCATGATTTTGAAGGTTATTCATTACTTTTTTTATCTTATTATTTTCAGAAGTTAAAACAGTTTCTAAAGGATTTTTACTTTCAGGTCTACAACTAATAACTGCAAAAACTATCAAAAAAAATACTATTCGCATAGGGGGTAAGTTTTAATAAATATAAACATTTTAATCCTTTGAAAGTAATACCGAAACTGCATTCCCACCAAAACCAACTGCATTTATCAATATTTTTTTCAATTGTTTCGGTTGTTTCAGGTTCTCAATAAAAGGAATCGGGGAAAATTCTTGATTTTTCAACATTAAAATAGCCATTTCGATACTGAGCATACCTGAAGCTCCAAAAGTGTGTCCAACCTTCCATTTATTAGTTGTAATTGCAGGTATATCTTTACCAAAAACTTTTTGAATTGCTTTAATTTCTGACTTGTCTCCTTTTATTGTTCCTGGTGCATGCATTACAACAACATCAATCTGGTCTGGATTCAACTCCCCCATTGCCATTTTCATAGATCGTTGAAAACACTCTGCTTCAGCGGAGATAGAAATATTATGTTCTAATATTTCAGTGGCATAACCAATACCAGTAATAATGGCAAGGGCATTTTTTTTCTTTCCTTTTTCTAAACAAGCAACACTTGCACCTTCTCCTAAAACCATAGTATTTTCTTTCTTCTTAAAATCTAATGTTCGACAAGGATAAAATTCTACCTCGGAAGAGTCAGGGTGAGAATGACATTTAGCATAAATCTTTAAAGCCTGCATCTGAGCAATTGTGAATCCTGTTAGTGGCGCTTCACTTCCACCAACTAAAAATTTAGAAGTCATTCCGGACGTGATCCAAGCAATACCATTTAACAAAGCATGCAAAGCTGTAGAACAAGTAATTGAATGACTTATTTCAGGACCTCTCGTTTGTAAATCATGTGCAACCCAAGATGAAATATTACCCAAGGTTGTGGTTGGAGATGAAAGTGTTTGTGTGGAACCATTCTTCAAAAAATCCTCATGGTACTTTTCAAATAAGGCTGTTGCCCCTCTTGAAGATCCAATATTGATACCAAAATTATCTGATGCATTCCACCTAGCATTTTCAACTGCTTTGCGCGAAGCATAAATTGCAAATAATACTGAATCATCTAGGTTTTTATATTTCGATTCTGATTTTTTAAGCGCTTTCATTTCCGTTTTAGCCGAAGCTGACAACTCAGAAACAAAGACCTTTTTACCGTTAAAATTCTTTTTTTTGATAGTATGATTACTACGCTGATAATTTTTCCAGGCTTCTTCTAAAGAGTTACCCAATGGAGAAATCGAATTGATAGCTGTTATTGAAATTGGTTCTTTCAATTTTTAATAATTTTAGCAAAAGTAACAAAAGGTAAAACAGCTAGACTAATATATTAAACAAAAATTATGATTGAACAAGTACAACAAAAAAGTTGGTTTAGTAGAAATTGGATGTGGCTCGTACCAGTTGGAGGATGTTTAACAATTATTCTATTATTTGTATTTGGTATTGGTGCACTTATTTTTGGCGCTTTTAGTATGATAACTAACTCAACCCCTTATGAATACGCTTTAGAACAAGCGAAAAACAACCCACAAGTTATTGAGTTGTTAGGCACACCAATAGATACTGATGGTATTATGCAAGGGAATATTTCATTTGAAAATGATGAAGGCAATGCTGATTTTCAAATACCCATTGAAGGTCCAAATGAAAAGGCCAAAATAATAGTCATCGCCCAAAAAGATTATGGCGAATGGATTTATGAAGAACTATATGTTGAGATTAAAGAATCTAAAGAAAAAATTAACCTATTAGATAAATCTTTAGAAGGCATCTAACATTTTTTCAATGGTTTGATATATTTTTTTTAACTGCCCATTAGTAATCACAAAGGGTGCTAAAATATAGACGGTATTTCCGAGTGGTCTTAAGCAAACTCCATTTTTCATAAAGAAATTAAAAAGTTTATGGCGCAAGTCTCCATAGCGTTCCATTTCGATAGCTAAATCTAGCGCATAGATAATTCCGAGTTGTCTTGTTCTTGCTACCTTTGGATGGCTTTTAATTTTGTTATCAAAGTCCTGATGTGATTTAACAATTCGTTCAATATCATTCTGTATTTCATTAGATTGTAACAATTCAATACATGCCAGAGCTGCTGTACAGGCAATTGGGTTGGCTGAATAAGTATGGCCATGAAAAAAGCCTTTTGATAAATCATCACTCAAAAAAGCATTATAAACTTCTTGTGCACATGATGTAATTGCCATCGGCACAATACCTCCGGTTAAAGATTTTGCCATACAGATAATATCGGGTTGATTGTCCAGATATTCTGAAGCAAAAGTTTTACCTGTTTTACCAAAACCCGTCATAACCTCATCAGCAATCGTGAGCACTTTGTTTTTTTTAGCAATACTCAATAATTCATCCAGTAAATGTGGGGCATGCATTTTCATCGCTGCCGCACCTTGAACCAATGGTTCGTAAATAAAAGAAGCAACATTTTCTTTTTCCAGTAATGCTATGAATTCATCCTTAACGGAACTGAAATTATCTTCAGTAGGTACCGGAATTCGTGCAACATCAATAAAATACTCTTCAAACGGGCCATTATAAACGGACAAGCCAGAAACTGACATTGCCCCAAAAGTATCACCATGAAATCCATCTTCTAATGCAATGATCTTCCCTCTTTTTTTACCTTTATTAAAATGATATTGTAAAGACATTTTAATAGCGACATCAACTGAAGTAGATCCGTTATCGCTAAAAAATAATTTCTGTTGATTGTTTGGTAAGATGTTAATGAGAGCTTCAGAAAGTTTTATTGCCGGCTCATGTGTAAAACCTGCAAAGACCACATGGTCCAAAGTTTTCATTTGAGCACTTACTTTATTTATAATATAATCATTGCTATGACCATACAAGCAAGTATACCAGGAGGCAATTCCGTCAATATATTCTTTACCCGTTTCATCAAATAACAAAGCTCCTTTTGCACTAGATATTGCTAAATGTTCAGGATGCAGTTTATGCTGAGTAAGTGGGTGCCAAAGATGTTTTTTATCGCGTTCTTTTAATGTCATAATCGTCATGCTGAACTTGTTTCAGGATCCTCTTTTAATTTAACTTCAATTAGATTCCGCATCAAGTGCGGAATGACACAGCTACAAAGCTTCCAATTTGCCTTTAAAATTTTCAGCATATTCTTTTATAACATTTTCATCAAAATAAGGTTCTTCCCCTATTCTTCCAATTATATTAACTTTTGTCATTTTTTTGATAATCTCTTCTGTAGGTTTATGTTCGTTACCGCTAAAAATTATTGATACATCAAATCCTTTTTCCTTTAACAGATTTACCGTTAATAAGGTGTGATTGATACTTCCTAAATAATGTCTAGAAACCACGATTACTTTATAATCTGGTTTGATAATATCTAAAATAGTATGCTTAGCATTTAAAGGTACAAGCAAACCACCTGCACCTTCAATTACCAAATCGTTCTTTGTTTTCGGTGCGATAATTTTCTTAATGTCAATTGATACACCATCAATTTTTGCTGCAGCATGTGGACTCATAGGTGTCTTTAACGCATAATTATGAGGGTGAAATTTTGATGTTGAATTAGATACTAACATCTCAACTTTGTTAGAGTCTGTATTTTCAAGTTCTCCTGCCTGAATTGGTTTCCAATAATCAGCCTTTAAAGATTCTGCAATAATAGCAGAAGCTATGGTCTTACCAACATCGGTAGAAATGCCTGTGATGAATATTTTTCTTGACATAGTTTGTCATCCTAAACTTGATTCAGGATCTTTTTTAATTATTTCTGTGTTCTAAATCAACCCTTCGACAAGCCTTGCTTGCTACTTTCAATACAAAAAATATTTTGTATCTCAGTAATGCTCAGGGTGACACTTTAGGAATGACAAAATTAATGAATAAACTTGTGAAGTAACTCCAATACCTCTATAATATCTTTCTTAGAATTATAACTGTGCAAACAAAAACGTAATCGTTCTTGACCTTCTGGTACCGTAGGTGATAAAATAGCTTTCACATCAAATCCTTTTTCTCGAATTTTTTTAGCTATTGATTTTACTTTTTCATTACCTGAAACCACACAACAATGAATCGCAGAGTCGCTATTTATAAATTGATCTTGAATTTTATTCTTTTTAATTTCTGCTTTAAAAAGTTGAATATTCTTTCGTAGTGCCCTTAAATTCTCGATTCCGCCTAAACTGACAAGAGATTCATATGAAGATTTAATTGTTGCTAAGGAATGAGGAGGCAAAGCAGTTGTATAAATAAAACTTCTGGAAAAATTTACCAAATAATTTTTTAATTCCTTACTTCCAAGAACTGCAGCTCCATGACAACCTAATGCTTTTCCAAAAGTTATTATTCTTGCAAATACTGCTTCTTGTATTTCTAACCTTTGCACCTCTCCACAGCCATTTTCATCAATCACACCAATAGCATGTGCTTCATCAACAATTAAAAAACACTTATTTTGTGAGCAAAATTCCGCGAAAGCTTTCAGGTCCGGAGAATCACCATCCATGGAAAAAATGGATTCTGTGACGATATAGATTTCTGAATCATCAAGGCTTCGACTGCGCTCAGCCTGACATTTTTGTATTAAATCCTGTAAATCATTATGCTTGAATTTATAGGATTTGGCATTACTCATGGTAATTCCGTCTCGAATTGAAGCATGAATATACTCATCAAATAGAATAATATCGCCACGTTGTGGTATAGATGAAAAGAAACCAATATTCGCATCATAACCAGAATTAAAAATTAGGGTTGCTTCACTATCGTGGAATTCACAAAGCATCGATTCTACTTCAGTATATAAAACATGATTCCCTGAGAGTAATCTTGAACCTGTTGCTCCATTTTCTTTTAATTGATTGTCCACTAAATACCGATGCGAAGAGTCAAAAATAATCTCAGATTTAGAAAAACCTAAATAATCATTCGAAGCAAAATCTACAGTATTACTTTCCGCGCCAAGCGAACGTAAAGCATTAGTTGACATGCGTGTATTTAATTTGGCGATATTCTTGTCAGAAAGTGTTTTCATTATGGCTAAAATACAAAATGTGTTTAGTAAATTCGCTATGATTAACTTTACAAATATGATTAGCTACCTTAGAGTTACCAATGATGCTGAATTGCAGGAAATATTAGAGCTTCAACGATTAAATACAGCACAAGTATTATCTTCCTCTGTAATAGAAAAAGAAGGTTTTGTAACTGTACAACATAACTTTGATATTCTAAAAAAAATGAATACGGTTTGTGCACATTGTATAGCAAAAGTAAATGGTAAGGTGGTAGGCTATGCATTGTGTATGGATAAACGTTTTAAAAACAAAATTGAAGTTTTAAGATCTATGTTTGAAGAGATAGATAACGCCTTAGTTCATCATCCAAAAAAATATACAAACTACGTCGCTATGGGACAGATTTGTATTGATGAGAAATATCGTAAAAAAGGAATCTTCAGAGGTCTCTATAATTTTATGAAAAAAGAATTAAAGAATAAATTCAATTGTGTTATTACAGAAGTTGATACTAATAATGTCCGCTCATCAGATGCTCATAAAGCGGTTGGTTTTGAATTGTTAAAGACCTATGTTTCAGACGATATAACTTGGGAACTTATTCTGTTAGAATTTTAAAATTACTGCCTTCTGTTGGCCAAAAGCGGTGGCGGTTCTCCTGTAAAGGGATTCCATCTACTAATGCTTTTTGCTTCCATACCTGAAGCACTAATCACTGCTCTATCACCATAACGTTCGCGCATCTTATCAATAGCCTGACTTAAATTGATCTGTTTTTCATTATCTATAAACAGATTGATCTGATGCCCTCCTTCTACCAAATGACTGAACCGTACACCTACAAGACGTACTAACAAACGTCGATTGTATAAATGATTGAATAGATCTAATATCTTGGGTATAATACTACTATCTAATGAACTATATGGGATCCGTTTTTGCTGCGTATAAGTTTGAAAATCAGAATACCTAATTTTAAATGTTATACAAGCTGTGAGTTTATTACCACGGCGTAATTGATAAGCTAAATTTTCTGCCATAGCAATGATAATACTTCTTAGCTTATGAATATCGGTGGTATCTTTATCAAAAGTACGTTCGGTAGAAATAGATTTACGTTCATGATATTGAATTACAGGTGAATTGTCAATACCATTTGCTTTTTTCCAAATACTCAAACCATTTTTACCAAGTACTTTATGCATCAATTGCATAGGCATTTCTTGTACTGTACAAATACGTTTAATGCCCAAATCACATAATGATTTATAGGTAACCTCTCCAACCATAGGTATTTTTCGTACAGACAAAGGCGCTAAAAATGGTTTTTCATTTCCTTTTAAAATTCTTATTTCATTATTGGGTTTTGCTTCTCCGGTAGCTACTTTAGAAACCGTTTTATTAATTGACAAACCAAAAGAAATAGGTAAACCTGTTTCTTTGATGATACGCTGCCGCAATTCTGATGCCAATTGATGGCAACCAAAAAATTTATCCATCCCGGTAAGATCTATATAGAATTCGTCAATAGATGACTTTTCATATAGAGGAACACTGTCTTTGATCACTTCGGTAACATTCTGAGAGAATTTAGTATATATTCCCGAATTACCCCTCAATATAATCGCTTCAGGACATAATTGCTTTGCCATACGCATAGGCATAGCAGAATGGATACCAAACTTTCTGGCTTCGTAGCTACAAGAAGCTACTACGCCGCGATCTGATGTACCACCTATCAATACAGGTTTTCCTTTTAAACGACTGTCTAACAAACGCTCACAAGACACAAAAAAAGTATCTAAATCCATATGTACTATCGCTCTATTTTCTTGGATCATACAGCAATAGATTTAGTGATATCTGCATATCTTGGGTCTTCAATAATTGCTTGTTTATACATAGAAGTGACTTCAATATTGATACAGTCAAACTCTTCTAATACTTTTCCTGTAATTACATACACTCCTTTCCCTCTAAAAGGAAATCTTGCTGCAATAGGAGGAAAATGTACTGTATCTATAAAATGACCATCACGATCTAAAAAAGTACCAAAATGCATGGCTTTTCCGTTTGATGTTTTTGTATTTTTTGTTGTAATTAAATAGCCTTCTATTGCTATCATTTTATTTTTATAAGAAGGTAAATCTTTTGCTAGTAGTTTATGTCGTTGTTGTTTCACTAATAATTGAAAAGGGTTACACAAAGGGAATCCTAATAATTCAAATTCATCAAAAGCATTTTCTAAATCACTACTCTTTAATTCTGGTGTTTCATAAGAGATACGTTCTGTTCGAAATAGTGTCATGATATGCTCTTCTGTAGGTGTTTTGCTAATCTTTAAATGTGCTTCCCATAACAATTCACGTTTATTGATACCCGTAAACCGAAAAGCATTAATTTTAATCAAAATGGAAATTTGTTCTACAGAGATAGATACTCTATCAATAAAGTCGTCTAAACTTTTAAAAGCTCCATAACGCTGACGTTCTAAAAGTATCTTTTTAATGATATTCGATTCTAATAAACGTAAGAAAGTAAAACCTAAATAAATTGTTTTACCTATAATAATTGTTTGACTATAACTGTGGTTAATACAAGGAGCTTCGATCTGAGCCCCATGCATTCTTGCTTCATGCACATATAATTCAACATTATAAAAACCTCCTCCATTATTTAAAGTGGCCACCATATATTCTAAAGGATAATAGGCTTTTAAG
>Ga0209344_10000434_pt1 | contig 75269 bp, 42 predicted proteins | sample Cruoilmetagenom6_FD_187293 | JGI IMG/M metagenome (GOLD analysis project Ga0209344, IMG submission 187293) | Oil polluted marine microbial communities from Coal Oil Point, Santa Barbara, California, USA - Santa Barbara Oil Seep Sample 6 (SPAdes)... | ecosystem: Environmental > Aquatic > Marine... | reverse complement strand
CCAGCTTCGTCTGCTAAGTAATTACCAGAAAGGTTGGTTACCCATGCTTGAGTACCATTTGATGCTGAGTTAATAACTGAACCTGTTGGAGTACCTAATGCGAAACTTGAAGTACCACCATCTACTGTCCATCCACCTGCACTTGTTTCAAAGCTTTCAGTGTATGGAAATCCAGAAATAACTGGGATGTTAACTAAGTTTCTGTATATAGTATCATTTGCTGGAACATTATCTCCAGAAATGTTCACAAACACTTCTATTGTATGCGGTCCAATTACCGACAAATCAGCAGTTGCTGTAAACGTATAGGTTTGCATAGCTGATATAGCCAGTGGACCCGCTATATTCTCAACTACAAATGCTCCTCCATCTACAGAGAATCCAACGGTAAAGTTAGATGCAGCTTGTAGTCCTGAGTTTAAAATATCTATAGTTACTGTTTCTGCATTAGTTAATCCACAACCAGAAGTTGGTGAAGTCAAAGCAGTTAAACCCAACTCAAATGATGGAGCTGTAAATTCATCCGCACCAATATCCACAGCTGTAGAACCCGTTGCAGGCCGAACATCACCATCAATATCTGTCATTACACCTACTGAATTGTCTCCTGCGTCACTAGCAGCTCCACTTATCAAATGGAGGTCAGTTGGATAAGAAACAAACTGAGGAGCTGCTTCAAATGAATTAGCGTTAAAGTTAGGATTCGCAGTAATATATGCATTTAAATCAGCATATGAATTACTATTAATTGAGAACAATGATGTTCCAGTAGTACTGTAAACATTATAATCCATCTGACTTAAAAAGCTATCAGCTATGTTTGTTCTTAATGCAAATGAACCATTAGCAGTAATAATATTATTTCTCATGTCATAATTCGCAATACCAATCGTAGTACTGGAATATATTTGTAATGCAGGTATAGTGGAACTGTTGGTTACAATTGTATTGTGATAAATATTAGTGCTGTCAATATAATACATGTACAACCCGTAATCATTATCTGAATAAATCATGTTATTAATGATTTCGTTCTTCCTTGTTTGAGGGAAAAAATGACTGAAATCATAAATATAGGCACCGTAGTCTAATGCTGCGATTTTATTCTCATTGAACTTAAAGTTCGGAGTGTAATACAAATACATCCCATCAGCATTGGTATTACCTCTATAAATCATATCAATATTATTACCTATCACTTCCGTAGAATCACCATAATAGAAGTAGGTACCATAATAATATTGTTGTTTAAACTCATTATTAGCAACTACAGTTCCGATTACTGGAGATGTATTAGCACCATAAACTCTAATTCCATAATAACCTCCGACAATAACATTATTTGAGAAGGTATTGTAATTAGCAATTGCCCCTGTAGAGTGACTTGATGAAGAACCTGAAACGGATATCGCGTAAATTCCACTTCCGGTAGAAGTCGTATCAACTTGAATAACACAATTAGTTATAGTGTTATAGTCAGAATTGGCTACAATTACTCCTGAACCTGAGGTCCCAACATACTCTAATGTAAAATTCTTCACAGTAACGTAGTCAACATTTGACATAGTTAAAGCTGCAAAATCAGGACTTGAAGCAGAAACAATTGTAGTTGAAGAATCAGCACCATCTATCGTTAAAGTGTTTGTAGCATCTAATCCAACAATATTGGATAGATCGATTGCTTCAGTATAAAATCCAGCTGCAACATTCACTATTGTAGGGCCACATATTCCATAATTGGACAATTGTTGAGACAACAATGAAAATGAAGTAAAGTTACTTGCACTTGGAGCTAAATTAGGGTCTAAAGTATAAGTCCCTGATAATCCTGTACGGAGTCCATTAAATGTTAATGTATCATCTACATTGATTGGATCTACCATTCCATTAGGCTCCTTTGTGTAAAACTTAATATCATACACAGAGCTTGAGTTAAATGCCAATGGACTTAAACTCACAGAAGCAGTATCTCCTGGCTGTATAGCTGTATTGTAAAGTACAGAATCTAAAACACCATTTACTTCCCACATTACTTTAACGTTGTTCAATACATTAGAGCCAAAGTTTTTAACTCCTACTACTGGTGTTACTGTTCCAGGACATAAGGCACCCGTTGGACTCTGAACTTCTACTACTCCAGCGTTCAATGGCGCTACTATGCTCAATCGAATATCATCAATTGACATATCACTTTGATATCCACTACCTCTAATTCCGGCAAAACGCAACACCACAGATTTTCCTTGATAGCCCACCAAATTTGTGCTAGCTAATCTCCATGGATCACTTCCTGCTGTTTGCTGTTGACCTGAATAAGAAAGAACCAAATCAGATACACCATTTGTATCTACATATAATTTAAGATCTCCCATAGCAGAACCATACATGTGGTAATAGAATTCTAACAATACGTTACTGTATGCAGTATCTATATAAATCGGAGGACTCACCATATCGGAAGAATCCCCTAATGCTCCTCCTGATGTTTCTAAATATAGGTACATTCCTCCTACAGTTGTAGGAGTGGTATTGTCATAAAATGGACCTGTTGTTGACGAATTCTCATTAGCTCCAGTTGCATCTTCTGATTCCCATCTTGGCGCAGACGCATTGTTGGTCGAAGACCAACCTCTAGGCCATGGATTTACAACATTCCCTGCAGTGAATAACTCAAAATCTTCAAAGTAAGGAACGCCATATGAGGTTCCAAAGGTTAATGGACCAACCCAAGAAGAAACATCTCCAGATCCACAATTTGAACGAACATAAACATCGTAGGTGGTGCTTGAAGTCAAACCATTAATTGTAAACAACGATGTAGATGAAGATCCTAAAGTTCCTGATGATTGAGCAAAACCAGTAGGCCCAAATTCATATTCTACTGTTCCTGCCCCGCCAACAGCATCAATAGTTGCAGAGTTTAAGGTCGTATTAACTAATAACACTGAGGTGGGTTGACTTGCTGTCATTACATTTACAAAAGCCGTATCATTAAAGTTGACAGTATCTGCAACTCCATTTGGCATTGAACTATATACCTTAATTGTATTATTCCCCGCAGTAAAATTGGCTGACCCCAACAAAACACTAACAGAGTTTGGGTTAGCACCATTAATGGTGTCGATTAATTGAGTGTAAGAAACTGAAGGCTGAGCTACTCCATTAACTTCCCAATTTATTGTTAGCGAATTTATTTGATTTGAACCTCCATTAGCTATTGTGGCATATACAGGTTGACTGCCCGCACAAAAAACAGAAGGAGAATCTATAGCAAGTACAGCAGCATCATTATCTCCAGAAACTGACGGGTACTCTAGTTTTAGATAAGCACATGAACCAGTAGCACAAAGAGTGGTACTTACATTTGGAAGTGCTAAAACATCGATATCTAAAGTTGGTCCACCAACCCACCCGATTAGCGTTGCTAATGGAATTGTAAAGGTAGCAGAATCATATGTTGTCAAACATTGACCTGAAGCAGCAGGTGTTGTAGCTACCAAATTATTGCTCGGATCATATATCTCCATTACCTCTCCGCCACCAGTACCTCCATCGAGATCACCTTTAAAATATATGGTTAACTGCCCATCATTAGCTGGTGGACGAGGTGAAGGAAAACTAAAATTTAAAGTTGATGAAGCAGTTGAAATACACTGCGGTGCAGTCACCTCACTATATCCCTGCGCATTAGATTTGGATGAAAATAAAAGTAAGAAAAGTAACAAATAGCTAACTTTTCTGTATTTGACCGATTCAAAGAAGTGTCGGCAATAAAAATTGCTAAAAAAGCTCATAAATAAGAATTTATAATAATTAGTTAATATATTAATGTTATAAAATTAACTATTTAATTTCAGAAATTTAGCAATAAATAAGTAAAAATACTTAGGGTTCTATTAGGTGTTCACTCAAAATTAAGACAACTAACTACCTACTACTCGAATAGAATTTTATGTAATGAGCAACAAATTATAATTTAATGTAAATATAATTAATGAGGATTCTAGTACAGAAATTTCAAAAAAAAAAAACGCAACAGGTAAAACCTGCTGCGCTTCTTTTCTATTGAATAAACAATTTTTCTAATCGACAATCAATTTCTGTGTTGAAATACTTGATTCATTCATTATTCTAACTAAATAAACACCTTTATTAACATTTGACAAATCAAGTGTTATAATTTCAGACTTACCAGAAATATTAACTAAATCATCAATAACTGATTGGCCTTTGGCATCAATAACACTCACTTGATATGAACCAAACTCATAATCATTAAAAGAGATGTTCACCTTCTCTTTGGCAGGGTTTGGCATCAAGCTAACCGTCTTTGAATTAGCAGCTAAGTTATCATTTACCCCAACTATCGTTCCTACTTGAAAATCATCAATTGCAAATCCATCATTTTGAGTTGTACCATTAGATGAGAATACGAATCTAAACTTAACAGCTGAATTACCACCCAATCCTTGAAGATCATTCAAAACAGGAATCCAGATTCCAGCACCCGCATTTGAAAACCCTTCCCATACGTTTTGAGTGGAATTATTATAAAAGTTAATTCCAGCCATTGACGAAAGCACTTTAGTCCAATTTCGTCCATTATCTATTGAATACTCCATCCACACTTGATCATTGGCAGTTTCCGTTCTATAAACAGTATAGAAAGACAAATAAATTGGAGTCGTAGCTGCAATTGAACTCATATCATAACAAGAAGACTCTAGATATGACAACTCATTCGCATTGTAATTTCCGGTTGTAGAAGTAACCCATGCTTTAACTCCTGAATTTGCTGCAGGAATATAAAAGGTACTAGGTGTTCCCCACTCCCATGAACTATTTGCACCATAAGTAATCCAATTTCCTGGATCAGTCTCAAAAGTATAAAACTTTGTAGGAGTAGTTAAGTTAATAGCATCTGAAAAGCTACTTGAGAAAGAATAATTTCTAATACTATCATTAGCAATATTTCCATCACCAGCCGCTGAAATATATGTTTCTAAAGTATAGCTTTTAACTACTGAGGCATTAACTTTAGTAGTAAAAGTATAATTAAATACAGTTCCCGGGTTCACAGTAGCAGTTACCAACTCTGTAACTGGCGTTCCTCCATCAAATATATAAGTTGCATTGAAATTAGAAATCGGAGAGAGACCAGCATTATGAATTGCTATAGTAACATCTTCTGCAGCTGACAAGCCACAATCAGAGTATGGAGACAAAATAGAATCTACTGCTAAATCTACACCTACTGTATCATATAAATGAACTTCATCAATTGCCATATCACTGTAAAAACTTGATCCTGCTTCACCGATAAACCTAATGGTAATCGACTTTCCTGAATAACCATTCAACAAATGCAACGTATCTTTAAAGGGAGCAGCTTGTCCAGTCTGCTGAGCACCAAAATAGCTAGCAATAGTATCCATCACATTATTAGTATCAATCACAACATGCAAATTACCCATAGTAGAGCCAAACATATGATAAGCATATTCCAAAACAAGAGTATTTCCATTTATTGGAATAAAGACGCTAGGTGATGATAAGGTATTGGTCTGCCCTAAACTGGATGGAGACGAGGTCTCAAGATACATATAAGTACCTCCTGATGCAGCTGGTATAGTTGCATCATAAAATGGTCCAGTTAAAGTAGAGTTAGTGTTAGCCCCTGTAGCAACCTCACTCTCCCAACGTGGGTTTGTTGACCCCGTACTTGTCCAACCATTAGTGAATGAAGTTCCTATTTGACCTGCTGGAAATGATTCAAAATCTTCATGTAATGGAATTGAAAATGCAGTTCCAAACTGATATGGCCCAATGGCTGGAGATGAATCATTTGCTGCACACAACGCCTTCACGTACAATTCATAAGTGGTACCCGAAACTAAACCAGAGATGGTAACAGTTGGAGAGGTTGACAAAGCAGAAATTCCTGCTCCTGGAGTAAATCCTAGAAGACCGTATTCATATCTAAATGAATTTCCTGTTCCAGCTGTGAAGGTCACATCTACAGACGAAATGGTAGTATTCGTAAACACCACAGATGTTGGTGGAGGACATGATGGAGGATCAAATTCATCAGCTCCTATATCCACTATCGTTGATCCACCCATTGGGCGTGTATCCCCATCAATATCAACTAAGATTCCCACTGAATTATCTCCAGAGTTATTAGCCAATACACCAAGCACATGAAGATCTGTTGGAATATTCAATAGTTGTGGATCTCCATCTAGAGAATTCACATTTAGAGAAGGGTTAACTGTTGTGTAAGCAGCTAAACTTGGATAGTTTATTCCACCTACTCCGATTAAATTAGATCCAGTTGAATAATACAAATTGTAATCCAACGCATTAAATGAGGTGTCAGATAAATTAATCTCAAATGCTAACCCACCACCAGCAGCATAAAAGATATTGTTTCGTACATCCATATCATCTGTCAAGATAGCTGCTGTACCAAAGAAACGCATTGCTGGAGTAGAACCATTAACAACCACTGTATTATGAAACACGTCAGCACTATCTATGTAGTACAAATACAATCCGTAGTCCGTATCTGCATAAATCATATTATTGGCAATCAATGTTTTTCTAGTCTTAGCAAACGGAGTAGTGAAGTTATAAAAGTATACACCATAGTCAACAGCCTTTATATTATTGCCTGCAAAAATTGCATTTGACGAATAATACAAATATGCTCCATCACCATTTACATTCGCTCGTGTTAATTGATCAATCTCGTTGCCAACAATTTCTAATGAATCACTATAATATGTATAGATTCCATAATAGTAAATATCACTAAAACTATTGTTGATTAGTTTACTTCCAACTACAGCCTTACTAACTGAACCATACTCTCTATAACCATAGTATCCACCTGCAATTTTATTATTGGAGTATTCATTCCTATCTGTGTAAGCTTCAGTACTTAGACTATATATACTTCCAGAGGTCACTATACCATTTATGGTAGAAGATGTAGAACTATTATTAACTTGGATATCACAATTTGACACTGTATTATAATTTGCATCAGCCATAACTACACCAGCAGCATTGGAAGATCCAGTATGAATTAAACCCAAATTTTTGATGGTTACATAATCTACACCTTGTAGAGAAATTACTCCCATTCCTAAACCATTACCACTATAGGTTAAAATTGTAGCTGAAGAATCTAAGCCATCTATTGTGATAGTATTCGTAGCACTTATTCCGGCAACCTTTCTAAGTGAAATATTCTCAGTATAATTTCCTGCAGCAACCGTTACGTTGACAGGTCCACAAACTCCTGAAAGGTTAATATACTCACAAAAATCTGAAAAGGAGAGATAGTTAGTAGCAGTAGCAGGAAGGTTCGGATTAATAGTAATTGCTCCTGACATACCAGCACCTACTGTAATAGCCATTGTATCATTTAAAGCATACAAATCAGTCGATGCATTTGGTGCTGATGTCCAAACTAAAAACTCTACTGCAACTCCATTAACAAATGTATAATTCACAAGAGGAATTTGCACAGAATTACCTGCAGTAGCACCTATCGTATCTATTAAAGTGTTATAATTAATTGGAGTTTGAACTACTCCATCAATACTCCAATTTACAACTATGCTATTCAATCGAGTCGTCCCATTATTAGCTATACTTGCAACAACCGGCTGTGTACCTGCACAAAATGCACCTGAACCTACTTGAATAGATTTAACTGCAGCATCTAAAGTTGTAGATGCGACTTCAAAAGCTCCCATATCAATTGCTCCGGCTACTCTAGGCAAGCCATTGAAATCTTCGGTTACACTGTTGGTAGAGAAACCAGATGCATTTAAAGATAAATTGGTAGGAGTAAAATCTCCTGTCAAAATATTAGCAAACATCGGGTCTGTATCAATATCATTGGCAGAAAATCCAGTTTTCTTAAAATCATCTAAAGAGGTAATATCTGAACCTAAAAATGCATAGGACTGAGCTCCAGATCCAGCGGAACCTAAATAAATATTATTGTGGTTAAAAGCATCAGGTGTCGCATTCAAGTATACACCATGTTTAACACCGGAGCCTCCTCTAGTGATTGAAATAATATTATTTTGAAATTCTAAACCAGTAGCACCACCTATAGCATATATACCGCGAGTTGTTCCGGCTGTAGAGGCTGTATTATCTAAAGAGACCGTATTATTGTAATATTTGGTATGGTTACTTCCACCATCATATAACGCATAAATAGTCCCTCTATGATTGATATCATAAATGAGGTTGTTAGTAAAGTAATTCTCATTACTAGGTGTAGCATCATTACTGCTATACAAAACATAGCAAGCAGAAGTTGAAGTCAATGAGCCATCAAATAAATTATGAATAGCGTTTCTATCTACCTTTAAGTTACTGTTACCAAAAGAATAAAATCCATATGCAGTGGTTAGTACCGTTCTATTAGGTCGACTAATATCATTTTGAATAAAATCACAGCCACCTGTGTAGTATAGGTAGCTACCATAATAATAAAACCCTCTGATAGAATTATTTGAAACAAGGACATTACTTGATGGAGAACCTACATTTCCATATAAAGACAACCCATAATATCCACCAACAACAGTATTGTTTCTAAAAATCAAGCCATCAAAGACTGTCGCTGAAGCTTGAGAAGTCTGAGAACCACTAATTCGAACACAAGCATAATTAGAGGATGTACTTGAAGAATCCACTGCAAACAAACTATTCTCTATTGTCACATTGTTAATATTGCTCATATACAATGCCACACCATAAGTAGATCCGGTCGCTGTAACTTTCAAATTATTAACAGTGATAAAGGACGAACCCTCAATCGCAAAAGTGGCTCTTTCGGTTGAAGTAGTTGCAGCAAAACTAACCTCTTCACCATTACCATTGATGGTCAATTCACGACCAGGAGCACCCTGAAAACCTGAAATATTTACTTGTTCGAGATAAGGTCCTGAAAGTGGCACGACATTAACGGTAACATCTCCACAAATTCCATATTTAGTAACAATAGAGTCCATCTCTGTGAAACTTTGGAAGTTTGTTAAACTTGAAGGAGCCCCTGAATTAATTGTGTAAACTCCACCGGGTAATGAAGGCCCACGATAAACAGTAAGTGTATCATTAGTTGGTATAGTATCTACTACATTGTTTGGTAGGGATGTCCATACCTTTATTTCATTTTCAACACCGGCAGTAAAAGTCTTAGTACCTAAATAAACTAGGGCTGATCGACTAAATTGCCCACCTACAGTATCAAGAAGACCAACATATTTGATGGTATTTTGTCGAACACCGTCAAATTCCCAATCAATCGTTACTGAGTCGATTCGGTTCAACCCATAGTTTCCGACTGTAGCGTAAATATTTTGAACCCCTGGACAAAATACTGAAGGAGAATCTACAGCAAATACTGCAGCGTCGTTTGTTCCATTAGGAGCAGAAATAATTTCAATTTCTCTAAAGTTAGGGTTAGATAACTGAGAACCACTCACTTCAAATGAAGTGATTCGAAACCTATTTGTAGTCACCTTACCAATATATAACCTTGAAATACAATTCATTGGCAAACCTGTAAAATTGTACTGATTCACCCATGAAGAACCATCCCAGTATTGCACCAAACCTCCGGACAAAAATCTAGCCCCTGTCTGACCATGGTGAATAATTAGGGAATCAAAGGTTTGGGGAATTGGGAAATCAAATTGAATATAATCCACTCCAATAGGATTTGGCGGAGTGGTATTAATCCACATTTCTTGTGATCCACAGTTGCCCAAGTTCAAATCATTTAAAGTTGAACAAGGACCTGTTTGACAGCCGGCGGCATTTCCTCCTCCTGCTGTTGCTGTAGCTAATGGAGCAATATTGGTCTGGGAAAAAGTGACCAAAAAGCTCAACATCGATAAAGCTAATAATAGTTTTTTCTTCATAATAGTTGTTAATTAATTTAGTGTCCACCAATTTAACACTTTTATAGTTCATTTTTTTTGAGTATTTCAAAAAAAAATGGCTCACCTTTTAAGGTGAGCCATTTAGAAAAAAAATAATTTATAACTACTTAATTATCAACTTCTCAGTCTTAATTGACTTTCCATTAATAATCTGAACAAAATAAACTCCTTTTTCAATTGATTTAAGATCTATACTTCTCATTTCAAAAGAATTAGAAATACTCAACACTTCCTCCCTTACTAGCTGACCAGTGGTAGAAACAATCTTCAACTGGTAGTTGCCTTCCTCATAATTACCAAATGAAATGTTAAATTGTCCATTTGACGGGTTGGGTTGAATACTTAACAGTTCTTCTCCGTTCAATAATTCCTTCTGACCAACTGCTAAATTTATTTGAATATTATCAATCCCAAATCCATCATTTTGAGTGGTTCCATTAGATTGAAATACAAATCTAAATTTCACTTTTGCATTTCCAGCTAATCCAACTATCTCATTTATTACTGGAATCCAAACAGAAGCTCCTGAAGATGAGAATCCTTCCCAAACATTTGCCGTCTTATTATTGTAGAAATTGATTGAACCTGCACTCGGTAACATTTTATTCCAAGTAACACCATTATCTGTAGAAGTTTCTATCCAAACTCTGTCAAATCCGGCCTCTGTTCTATAAACAGTATAAAACTGGAAAAACAAAGGATCAGCAGCATTCATTGTAGACAAATCATAACATGAAGACTCTAAGTAGGACAATTCATTAGCGTTATAGTTTCCAGCTAATCCTGTCACCCATGCTTTTGACCCAGAATATGCGTTATTGATATAAAATGTACTTGGAGTCCCCCAAGCCCAAGAGCTGTTGGCGCCATACTGAATCCAATTTCCTGCATCAGCCTCCAAATCAGAGAATTTAGTGGGTGAAGCATTGCTAATCACATCAGAAAAACTATTCAAAGCACTTCCACTCAAGGTGTCATCCAAAGTATTCGGATCGTTGGTCAAGTTAATATAACTCTTAATGCTATAACTTTTTAAAGCAGATGCATTGACTTTGGTAGCAAACGTAAAATTATAAGTTGTGCCAGGATTAATACTAGCAGTCACCAACTCAGTAACAGGCGCTCCACCATCGAACTCATAAGTTGCATTGAAATTTGAAATCGGTGATAAACCATAGTTTCTAATCGCTATTGTTACATCTTCAGCTGATGACAACCCACAATTTGAAACAGGTGAAATAATTGAGTCTAAACTAGCTGCGACTGCAATTGTATCTCTCAACCTAATTTCATCAATAGACATATCACTCATGTAGTCCGATCCTCTTTCTCCGATAAATTTCAACTTAAAGTTTTTTCCTTGATAGCCAATCAATACCGCACTGGTATCTCTCCAAGCAGCAGCAGCAGTCGCTTGTTGTTGACCAGTAATTTTGATTAGAGTATCTAAGACTCCATTGGTGTCAACCACCAAATACAGATTACCCATACCTGAACCATACATGTGGTAAGCAAACTCGACTATAATACCTCCTGAAGTAGAAGGAGCAGAGATAAACGGCGAAGACAAAGTGTTTGAAGATCCTAAAGAACCCCCACTTGTTTCATAATAAAAATATTTACCTCCTGCTGTACTAGGGAAGGTTGCATCAAACAATGGACCTGTATTCAATGAATTTACATTAGCTCCCGTAGACACTTCAGTTTCCCAACGAGGGTTGGCAGTTGAAGTACTAGTCCAGCCTTTAGTAAAGTTTAATCCAGTTTGTCCTGCAGGGAAATTCTCAAAAGTCTCTCTCATCGGCACAGAATACAAAGTGTAAAAACTAAAAGGGCCTGCATATAGAGAGGTATCACCGGCTCCACATATTTCCCTAATATAATACTGGTAATCAGTACCTGAAGTTAAATTAGAAATAGTGTGACTACTATTCGCTGTAATGAATTTATTCCCAGAACCTTGAACAAATCCGAACAAACCATATTCATACTGCCAAGAAGAACTAGTTCCTCCTGAAATTACTACATCAGTTGAATTAGCCGTTGTATTTGTAAAGGTTACTGAAGATGGAGGGAAACAAGATGCAGGATCAAATTCGTCTGCACCAATATCAACTGTAGTAGATCCAGCGATTGGTCGAGAATCTCCATCAATGTCATTTAAAACCCCTACTGAATTATCACCAGCATTATTTGCTAACAAACCGATAACATGTAAATTATTTGGAACATTTACAAAAATTGGGTCTCCCTCATATGAATTAATATTTAATGTGGGTTGTGCCGTTTTGTAAGCCGCTAAGTTCGCGAAAACAGTACTATTAAAACTAAACAAACTTGCTCCAGTGGTATAGTACACATTATTATCTAGATGAGAGATAAAGTTGTTCGCCATATTAGTTCTAATGGCAAAGCTTCCTGAAGAGTAAATAATATTATTTCGAACATCATAGTCCTCAATAGTTTTTGAAGTTGAACTATACACTTGAGTGGCTGGAATAGTTGCTGAACCTGAAACGATTGTATTGTGTAAAATATCAACACTATCTACATAATACAAATACGCTCCGTAACTATTGGCAGAATGAATCATGTTATTCACATATCTATTCTTTCTTGTTTTTTTGTTATAATCAGTAAAATTATAGTGGTATACCCCATAACCAATTGATCTAATATTATTCTCTGTAAACAAAACATTCTCTGTATAATACAAATAAGCCCCATAAGAAGAAGTATATCCTCTTTGAACCATATCTATTTTATTTCCAATAAAATCTAAGTTATTTGCATAGTAAGAATAGATTGCACCCCAATACACATTTTCGAAGGAATTGTTTAACACTTTTGTATTCGAAACTGACAAGGAAGTAGAACCATATTGTCTAACACCATAATATCCACCAATAAATTTACTATTAGAGACTGTTACATTGTTAGCATTTGCACCTGTTGTATGACTCGTTACGTTTCCTGATAGTGAAACACCCACTAAGGAAGTACTTACAACAGAAGCATCCACAGAAATAATTGTACTATCTACAGTAATGTCACTCACATTGGCCATTATTACACCTGTATTTGCTGATACAGCTGTAGATGCAATAGTCATATTTTTAATGGTAATGTGTGAAACAGCATTTAAACTTACTGTTCCATAACTAGCAGATCCATCGTGCTGCAAAATTGTAGTAGCGGCATCACCTCCATCTATAGTAATGGTATTTGTAGAACTTGTTCCTGTTATACCATCTAATTTCAAATAATCAATGTAAGTACCTGGAGCTACATTTACTACCACCGGACCACAAACTCCACTAATATTTAGCGCTGCAGCCAGACTTGAAAAATCATTAAATACGGTGCCACTCGCAGGAAGAGCAGGATTAATTGTTAATGTTCCTTGGAGCGATGCTGCTGTTGTAGTCGATAAACTATCATTACTAGAGAATGCGTCTTGTCCTAAACCATTCACATTTGAAATTACAAAGTCAAAAACTGCCGGAGCCCCCTGTAAGAAATTAAAGTTTGTAACCGGAATCTGAACTATATTCCCTGATACAGAATTTAGAGTATCTATCGTTCCTCTATATTTAAATGATGTTTGAGGAACTCCGTCAATACTGTAATTAACAATCAAACTATCTATCTGGTCTTGACCGTTATTAGAAACAGTTATTGCAACTGGCACTTGGCCTGAACAGAATGTTGTAGGCAAATCGATGGAAAGTATTCCTGCATCGATAGCTGGAGGTGCAAAATCAATAGCTCCAATATCTTGTGATGAGGTATTTCTTGTAGTTCCAAAGAAATCTTCTGTTACCAATGGAGTAGAAAAACCTGCTCCATCCAATTGGCTGTTCAAAGGAGTATAATCATTCCCTGCAAGATTAGCAAACAACGGATCAGAATCTAAATCATTTAAGCCCAACATTACTGCTCTGAAATCAGCAAGTGTAGCTCTGGTTCCTGAGGAGGCATAACCATATGATTGCGCACCAGTACCTAATGAATTTACATAAATATTATTATAATCAGCAACAGTAGAAGTGCCATTCAAATAAATTCCGTGCTTAACACCAGAACCACCTCTTGTAATGGTTACAATGTTATTAATAAACTCTAGACCCGCAGCAGTAGCTGAATTATAAATTCCTCTTGTAATTCCGGCGGTAGCAGCAGCATTATCTAATGAAATTGTATTGTTGTAATACTTGTTGTTATCACTACCTAAATCATATATTCCATAAATAGTACCATTGTGATTAATGTTATAAATCAGGTTATTCATGAAAATGTTTTCATTACCTATAGTTACATCACTACTATTGTATAGCGCATATATTAATGAAGTCGAAGTTGGGATACCAGTACCCAAATCATGTATAGAGTTTCTATTCACCTTTAGGTTGCTATTGCCCAAGCTATATATACCATAAGTAGAAGTTATAGCTGTTCTATTAGTTTGGAGTATTTCATTTCCTTCAAATAAAAGTGAATCCGCATAATAAAAACGAGCTCCATAAGAATAAAAATCAGCAAAAATATTATCCCTAACAATCACATTTCTTAATGCGTTATTACCAGAAGTACCATAGAAGTTGAATGAATAATATGCACCTTCCACACTATTTCTTAAAATTCGAACATCATTTCCGGAACCTGAAGTCGAAATTGAAGTTTCAGAACCTGAAAGATTAATTCCTGTATAGTTCGCTGAAGTTGAATTATTCGGTAAGGTAATTTGACAATCTGAGATCTCTACATTATTAACATTGTTCAAATATATCCCTGTTCCAAAGGTTCCAGTGGCAGAAATAATCAAATCACTTACTATAATATTTGAAGAATTTTCGATACTCAAAGTAGTTCTATCGTCCGTAAGTGTAGAAGCATAAGTAATCTCTTCACTATTTCCATTTACAAATAAAGTGTCTGTAATGTTGATACCATTAACAGCGTTAAATGAAACACTCTCAGCATAAGGCCCACTTCCAAGAACGACATCTAGTGTAACGTTTCCACAAAACCCGAATAAACTAACTGCATTTGTAAAATCGTTAAATGAAATAAAATTAGTTACGGAAGGTGCCATTAATGAATTTAAAGTATAAGAACCGGCCAATGCTCCGCCAGTAGTGACCATCAAACTATCGTTTGATGGAAAAGCATCTCCTGAAACTAATCCATTTGGTTGAGTCAACCATACCTCAAAATCAACTGCCACTCCTGAAACTAGGCTATAATTAGTTAAAAATATAGATGCCGTGTTTCCGGCAACTGAACCAATGGTATCAATTTTAGTTTTATAGTGAATAGGAGTTTGAACCACCCCATCAATAGACCAGTTTACAATTACGCTATCCAATTGCTGTGTACCATTATTGGATAAATTAACATCAACGCTGCTTAATCCAGCACACTGAGCAGTAGGTAAACTAAAAGAAGCAACAGCAACATCCAATGCAGGTGAACTAACCTCAATTGCTCCGATATCCATAGCTAATGAGTTTCTTGCTGTTCCAAAAAAGTCCACTGGGACTAGAGTTGTGTTAAATCCGCTAGCATTTAATGAAATATTATTTGAGCTATAATCATCTAATACAATAGAATTAAATAATGGATCAGCGTTGATATCATTTAAACCATAACCTGCAGTTTGAAAATCAATTAAAGTAGATTGATTGCTTCCTAAATACCCGTAATACTGAGCTCCTGTACCAGCCGAAGCAACATAAACATTGTTATAATTAGAAGTAATAGTAGAGGAAGTTGATAAATAAATACCGTGTTTAATACCTGTTCCACCCCTAGTAATAGATACTATGTTATTCTGAAATTCTAAACCAGTAGCTGACGCAGTGTTATATATACCTCGAGTTATACCTGCTGTAGCAGCAATATTATCTAAAGAAACCGTATTGTTATAGTACTTCGTATAATCACTACCTAAATCATATAAACCATAAATAGTACCATTATGATTGATATTGTAAATCATATTATTACTTATGATATTTTCACTTCCAAGCACAGCATCATTAGAAGAATATAACACATAGCAAAGTGAAGTAGAAGTTGGAACCCCATCAAAAAGGTTATGAATAGAATTTCTATTTATAACCATATTCCTATTGCTCGAGGTATATAGGGGGTATGTTGAAGTAACTGAAGTCCTTGATGGTCGAGTAATCTCGTTTTGCTCTATCAATATACTATCAGCATATAACACATAAAGTCCATAATTATAGAATTCGGTAATTAGATTACCTGTTAATTCAATATTAGATAAATAATTAGTAGTACTTCCATATAGTGTCATTCCATAAAATCCGCCTGACACTTGATTATTATTAAACGTAAACTCATTAATTGCAGTAGCTGTCGTATAGGAAGTTTGCGACCCACTAATCCTAACGCATGAATAATTGCTAGAAGTAGAGGTAGTTGAAACTATAAAGGAACAACCGTCAACAGTAACATTACTAATGTTATTTGCAAAAAAAGCAACACCGTATGTTGAACCTGAAGCCTCAACATTCAAATTGTTAATAGTAACGTAAGAAGAATTTTCTATAACTAAAGTAGAACGTTCGCCTGTCAATGTAGCAGCAAAATTTACTGTTTCCCCATTTCCATTAATGGTGAGTGTTCTAGAAGGTGAACCTGCGAAGTTTTTAATATTAACCTGCTCTAGGTATGGTCCTGAACCTGAAACTACATTCACAGTAATCGAACTACAAATACCAGATTGATTAATTACATTAAATAAAGAGGTAAAATCAACAAAATTAGTTGCAGAAGGCGCAGATAAAGAGTTAATTGTATAAACCCCTCCAGCTAATGATGCCACCTTTGTAGCTATGGTTGTATCATTTAAATTTGAAGTATCGGCAATACCATTTGGCATCGAAGTCCACACTTTTATTACCTCTTGATTACCTGAAGCAAAAGATTTGTTTCCTAAAAAAACTTTAGTACTATTTGGATTTAATCCTTTTAGGGTATCAAGTAATCCTTTGAAATGAAAAGGTGTTTGTATAGCTCCATTAAACTCCCAATTCACGATAACAGAATCGATTCTATTCTTTCCAAAATTTGCAATGGTAGCATATACATTCTGATTCCCGGGACAAAATACATTAGGGGAATCAACTGAAAGTACGGCAGCGTCATTAAAACCACCATTTATTGTATATTTAATTCCTCCATTAAATTGTCGTGGATGATTAGTGGGGTTTGGAGCAGCACCTCCGTACCCAACTAAGTCTCCTGTCTCTATAGTTATTATTCCATCTGTAAATGTCCCAAGGGGAGGTGGAATAGGAGTTGATCCGGAGTTACTATATATAGCAGCAGCTCCTATATTTCCATTTATGAAGAATCGATAATTCACACCAGGTAAAATTGTTAATCCTATATTTAATGGTATTGGCACTATTGCACCTATTCCACTAGCTACAGGAATTGTTGCCTGTCCAATTTTGGTCCAACCTGTTGTAGCACTTATATTAGGTGGACCAGACACGTCAGTTGTAGTATACCATACGTCAGTTAATCCAACTGAGCTAAAAGAGTTAAATATTGTATCCAGAACAATTACTTGATTTGTTCTTAATCCAAAAGTTATCCCTTGAGATCCATTCCCCCCATTTAATGGAGGAACTGTATTTAGCTGAAACTGAGCAACTCCCTGAATTGATAATAATAATAAAAAAAGTATGCTTTTTGCCTTAATGCAGGATGGAAGATACCTAGTCCATTCATGCCTAAAATTTAGATTCATATTAATTAGTTTATTAATAATTAGTTAAATAAATGTCAATCATTTTTTAATAATTGGCGGCTAAATTTCGACATAAAACAAATATGCTAACTACTTTTTTATTCTCAATCGCTAAATTATTTATGGGCTAAAACACTTACTCTTTAAATTAGATTTACCATTGAACTAGTTATAACTTTTGAAGCATTTTTATTTGTTGGAAAAACTTTAATATAAAAAATAAACTTTCTTAAAAAATAAGTAAGAATACTTACTCCTCATTTATAGCCACATTCAAAATGTTCTAAAAAAGTAAAAGCCACCAAGATTTACACCTTATGAGCTTTGAAAAGAATATTTCAGTTATAACCGGCAAATAATTATAAGAACTGATAGACTTAAGGTAAATTTTACTATTCTCAGCAACAATAACTCACACCCCATTTTTAATTGAAAGGGCTCCATTGCTACCATTTTAGAGAAATCTATGCTTTAAGTGAAAAATATCCATGACCAGGGAGAATACTACAATATGATTGATAGTTCTAAAATTTTATATACTCCTAAGTGAAAAGTAATCTACAAAACATTCAAATTAGCCATATCAATCGATATGGTTAATATAACTTCAATGGAGGAAAGGGGTACATGGAAAAAGAGGTCTTAATTCCTCCTATACTATCTCTATTAGTACCAAGAAGAATATTAGTTTCAGCAGTATAAAATCCAGAACTTTTATTAAAAAACTTATCATTTATTAATGCTCCATTCAACCCCTTAAAAGTACTAGCAAAGATTTGCTAATTCTCAGCATAAGCTTCTATAAAAGTCGTTGATATTATTTCATCATCAATGACAATAGCTAAATACTATCAACTAACCGAAAAATACTCTTCTGAGACTTTGTGTTGTTTGTGCTTCAACTGGGCGAGGGACTGCAATTGGTTTACAGAAACTTTGTAATAAGTATTAAATTAAACAGAAGTCTGTTGTAAAAACAACACCCTTTTAAGGTTACTCAATAAAAACTTAAACTAGAATCTACTAAGCACTAACACTAATGTAAAAATACCGTTTCTATAAACTAACTCAATACTTCTTTACTTCTGAATATTCCAAGTGATTAAGAATCATTTCTACTTCTTTTTCAAAGATATGAAGCTCAGGTGGGGCATTCGCTCTATCAACGACTACCTTTCGGTTATCCTCGTATTGGAAAGACAAAATCGTAGATGGCACATCCGTCATATTAGCATCGTACCGATCTTTTAGTTTAAAAAAGTCAATTTCTTCACACTTTTGAATGATTACATTTTTCTGTTCGTCAGTAAGCCATGCAGAGAAAAAACCAATCTTTTCCACATTTCTCTTGCCATGATATTCAACATATCCACTTTGGTAAACAGTAATAGAATAGGTAGGACATCTGCCAAAACAAGAAGTACGCTCAATCCTAAAAAACAAAGAATCTACCATGCCTTTAACTGTTCTATTTCGCTGCTCTAGACTTTCTTGAGAGAACTGAACAGAATCTGAAGGTTGCTCCATTGTTTCATCAACCTTTACCTCGGAAGTACTAACATCTTTGTTATTAGTTGTATCCTTTGAATTTTTACAAGAAACAGCTATCAAACTTAAAAACAAAACAATAAGCAATAAGTTCCAGTTTGTATTCTTCATAATTTTAACTTTTAAATATGTTCAATTTACAAAATTGAAACTAAAAAGCTTCTTACTTTTTATTAATCACTATAATTACTTTCCTTTCCCTTTCAATTGTTGCTGTTGTTTTGCCATCTCCTCCAACTTTTGCTGGAACTTTGATTTTTTATTCGCCTTAGGTCTTTTCTTATTGGCTTCTAATTTAGCTCTAATTGCATCCTCATTAATGAATACCTTTTGAATAATTAAAGTCTGCAGTAGCGAAATTACGTTTGCCAAGAAATAATAGTAACTTAATCCTGCAGGATAGCTGTTAAAGAAAAATAGCATCATCACAGGCATTAAGTACATCATAATTTTCATTTGAGCTGCCATTGGCCCCTCAGCAGTTGCTCCCATCCCCATTTGACTATTAAACTTTGTGTAGAAAGCTAATGATATGGCCATCAGAATGGTAAATAAACTAACATGATCCCCATAAAATGGAATTTCAAAACCAAGATTCAAAATAGAATCATAGGTAGACAAATCCGTAGCCCATAAAAAAGACTCCTGTCTCAATTCAATAGAGGCAGGAAAAAACTTAAACATGGCAATCAAAATCGGCATCTGTATCAACATTGGAATACAACCTGCTAAAGGATTCACACCAGTTTGTCGGTACAAAGCCATTGTTGCTTGTTGCTTTTTCATGGCATCATCACCATACTTTGCATTGATTTCAGCTATTTCTGGCTTTAAAACTCTCATTTTAGCTCCAGACATATAAGTTTTGTAGGTGATTGGAAACAAGACCAACTTTAACAATACAGTAAGAATTAAAATTATAATCCCATAACTCATTGCTGTGCTATCCAAAGCATTAAAAACTGGTATAACGGCATATTCATTAATCCAGCCTAAAATACCCCAACCCAAATCAATAATTTGCTCCAATCCAATCCCATAATTCTCCAATAAATCGTGCTTATTAGGTCCTAAAAATATGGACATACCAAAAGTTTCAATGTCGCTTCCGCCAAAAGGCACACTTAAGCTGGTAGATAGCGTTTTGATATACTTAGATGTATCAGGGCGTGTCTCTGTTTCTCCGTATGCATTGTATTTGGAAAAAGCGCTTTTTGCAATTAAAGAGGTATTAAAAAATTGTTGTTTCAGTGAAACCCACTTTACATCTGCCTCGAAGTTTTCCTTTTCATCACTCCTTTCCGAGATATAATCCACATCTTGATCTACAAACTTGTAATACAAAGTAGACTTATTAACCTGATCTACTCTACTTTTCTCAAGTATTGGCGTATTGACTTTCCAGTCCAATAAAAGTTCTGATGTTCGAGGCGCCATCACTTCATTCAGACCAACCATATTCAAGTCAAGGTCTATCATGTAGTCATTACCCTTTATTGTATAAACATACTCTAGATACTTTCCAGAACCTGCATTTAAACGGAAGGTTATGGATTTCTCATTATCTCCTGTCACAACAAACCCTTCGTTATTAACTTCAAAATTCAATTCCTCTGTAACAATATTTTTATTATTCCGAGTAAAAAAGTTCAATCCAAACCTTGAAGAAGCATCCATTATAACTAACGGTAAAGAATCGTAAGTTTGATAATCTTTCAGTTCCGCTGACTTGATTCGACCTCCTTTGGTAGCAAAAATCAACTTTAAGACGTCATTTTCTACAACAATATCCTTACCTTCCGAAAGAGCGGAAGTTGTAAAGACACCATATGTTTGATTCATCTCGGCCTTTTTGATTGAGTCAGCAATTACTTGGGAAGCTGAATCCATTTCTACGATTCCCTCCTTCATTACCTCTACAGGTATCTCATCTTTAGTAGCTAACTCTTCAGCTGCTTTTTCTTTTTGAACTAATGCTATAGAATCGTTGTATTTTCTTGCTGCATCAATTTGTTCTTGAGAAGGCTGATTATATATACCGAAACCTATAATAATAGCTCCAATAATAAATAGACCAATGATTGAATTCTTATCCATTCTATTCTTATTTCTTATTACTCAATGAAGCTTCTACAAACTTCACAAATAGTGGGTGAGGGTTAACAACAGTACTTTTATATTCAGGGTGGAATTGAACACCTACAAACCATGGATGATCTGCAACTTCAACGATTTCCACAAGACCTCCATTAGGGTTGATACCTGTAGCAATCATTCCATTCTTTTCATAATCAGCCATGTATTTATTATTAAATTCATAACGATGACGATGACGTTCCGAAATCAATTCCGATCCATATGCTTCAAATGCATTAGACCCCTTTGTGACAGCACAAGGATAAGCACCTAATCGCATAGTACCTCCTTTATCTGAGACATTCTCTTGATCTTTCATAAGGTAAATTACGGGATCCTTTGTTTGTGGTGACATCTCAGAAGAATGGGCATCTTTTAACCCAACTACATTACGACCAAACTCAATAACAGCGCATTGCATACCGAGACAAATACCCAAAAATGGAATCCTATTTTCTCTTGCAAACTTAACTGCGCTAATCTTGCCTTCAATTCCACGCTCTCCAAAACCGGGAGCGACAATAATTCCATCTAAACCACCTAATTCATCTTGACAATTATCAGGCGTAATGGATTCTGAGTGAATCCATTTTACATCAACTTTAGTCTTATTACTTACTCCTGAATGAATCAGTGCTTCGTTTATCGAAATATATGAGTCTTTCAACTCGATGTATTTACCGATTAATCCTATCGTAACAGTATGCTCTGGTGTTTTCAAATTAGTTAGAAATGTCCTCCATTTTTCAAGCTTAGGAGTATTTCCATGCGGCAAATTCAATTTATCTAAAACAACAATATCTAACTCTTCTGCCTGCATTTTTAGTGGAACTTCGTAAATGGTATCCACATTAATTGACTCTATCACTGCCCCTTTTGAAATGTTACAAAACAAGGCTACTTTATGTTTAATATCAGGAGCTAGGTGATGTTCGGTTCGAAGGACTAAAACGTCAGCTTGAACACCGCTTTCCAATAGCTGCTTTACAGAATGTTGAGTTGGTTTTGTTTTTAGCTCACCTGAAGATGCAAGATAAGGCACCAAGGTCAAATGGATAACGATACAATCTACTTCAGGATCCCATTTCAATTGACGAACTGCCTCGATATATGGTAAAGATTCAATATCGCCTACTGTTCCGCCTATTTCAGTAATTACTATATCGTGTTTACCATCCTGACCTAAAATTTGTATTCTTCGTTTTATTTCATCGGTAATATGTGGAATCACTTGAACCGTTTTACCTAAAAACTCACCTGCTCTTTCCTTGTTAATTACTGATTGGTAAATCCTTCCGGTGGTTACATTATTTCCTTGAGAGGTAGGAACATTCAAATATCTTTCATAGTGCCCAAGATCTAAATCAGTTTCTGCTCCATCTTCGGTTACAAAACATTCTCCATGCTCATAAGGATTCAATGTTCCTGGATCTACGTTAATATATGGATCCAATTTTTGAATGGTTACAGAATAACCTCTAGCTTGAAGCAATTTAGCTAATGAAGCCGAAATAATACCTTTCCCTAAGGAAGATGTAACGCCTCCAGTAACGAAGACATACTTTGTGGACGATGCCATAGAGCGGATAATTTACAGTTTAAATATGAAAAAACTGTGGGCAAAATTACGATAATTAAAGCGCCTTTGAAACTAAAAATGGATGAAAATCTATCTTTTTATTAGAAGGTTAAACTCACACCTAAACTAGGTAAGATAGGTAATTGATCCTTCCTATCAGCTGTTATCCTATTGATATAAAATATATTTTTTCTATCGTATACATTAGTCACACTTGCAGTCGCCTCTAAAATCGAGTTTTTAGAAACTACAAATTTCTTCTTTAAGCTAATATCCAATCTATGATAGTATGGCAGTCGACCGCCGCTCAATTCTGAGTATTCGATCCCTAATTGTCCATTCTGGTTTACATAATCTGTATTTATACCGTTAAGGAAAGTATTTTGCTCATAAAATGCTGACGTTTGGGTAAACGGAAAGCCAGAACCTAAATTCCATCTAGCATCAAATGACCAATCTCGATCTTCTCCAAATGCATATGATCCAACCAAATTAACATTATGTCTTCTATCAAATATCGGAGCATACTCTTGAATTCCATCCCACCTTGTTACTTTTCCCAATGAGTATACCGCCCATAAACTTAACTGCTTTCGCTCGTATTTAAAAACAACATCTACACCATAGGCATCACCTGTTTCCACAATATAATCAGTTCTATAAACTTCATCTACGTACTTTTCATTACCAACTTGATTATAAGGACTTACATCTTCAAATAATTTATTTCTATTCAAGTTGGTCAATTGTGTAAAGCGTTTCAAATACCCCTCTACATTTACATTCAAATTAGGAGTAATATCATACTCAAATCCTACAATAAAATGTTGTGCCTTTTGCAAACTACTATTAATGCTTTTTACATCACCATCTTCAGTTACTAAATTTTCCTGTAAGTCCTGCGGTCCGGAAAGAAAGCCATAAAATAGATTTACAATATCTCTATCAGAACTAGCCGACATTAAATTTTGAGCATATAACCCTCCTGCAAACTTTATTCGTAATTTATCGGTTGCATTATATTTCAATCCCAAACGAGGTTCAGGAGACATCTCACTTAATGAAGCAAAGTAGTGCAATCTTAACCCAGGCTCAATCACAAACTTTCCTTTGTTTATAGTATAAGTAAAATAACCAGCAATTTCAGTAGTATTTTCTTCTTGTTTAATTTCAATAGATTGTTGATTAATAAATGAAAAGTCTGTGTTAAATCCGTTTATCTCAAATCCATATTTTGCTTCATTCGCCCCTTTAAAAGAGGTAAAATTTAACCCCATATTAAATCCACTGATTGCACTATTTCTATCCGTAAGTCCGCCAGCAAAATCATTCTCATCTATACCAGTTTCATATTTTGAATAGGCGAATATCCCCTCCATTAATACTTGAGATCGAGCTGGAATCAAAACAAAATTAGAACCAAACCCAACTGAATTCCAATCTATTTTAGCAAGAGAAGGATAATCCACTTCATCTTTAAAATTAAATCCAAAGAAGTTGATTTTTGACCCATTGTCTCCATTAAGCGATATTTTACCATACAAATCCGTAAAGTTATAGGGCAATCCGTCCTCATCTAAATTATTATATAATGCTTCTGATGAACGATCTATATATGAACTTTTCGCAGAGAGAATAAAAGTACTACTCCCTCCTCCTGTTTCCTTTGCCTTTTTAATAGGTCCCTCAATTAAAGCTTTTGCACCGAAGGTTGTAGCAGAAATTTTTCCTGCTAAACGCTTTTGATTTCCATCTCTAGTAGTAATGTCCATTATTGATGAAATTCTGCCCCCATATTCTGCTCCATAACCACCGGTATAAACATCAGCATTCCTCATGATATCAGTATCGAACACAGAAAATAATCCAATTGAATGAAAAGGGTTATAAATAACCATCCCATCCAATAATACCTTATTTTGAACAGGCGAGCCACCTCGGATGTATAACTGGCCCCCTTGATCTCCGGTAAAAACTACTCCAGGTAATACTTGTAGATACTGAGCTAAGTCAGGCTCTCCTCCAATCGAAGGCATTTTCTTTATTTCCTTTGGAGTTAGTTTAGTAACAGACATTTTTACAGTTGTCTGCGACTCCACTTTATCAGCAGAAATTGTAACATCCCCAAGATTTACACTAGATTCTCCGATGTAAAACTTTCTACTTTCGATGGAGTTCTCTTTCAATGTAACAACTGCTGTGGCTGAATCATAACCAAGAGACGTAGCAATTACTGTGTACGTCCCTGCAGGCAACTTGGTAATACTAAAATATCCATTCTCGTCTGTTGGAGCGCCATAAACAGTACCCTTTAATACTACATTTGTAAATATAACTGGTTCTCCCGTGGCTTTATCATAAACAAAGCCCCTAATGTTGGCATTTTGAGCGATAACTGAAGAGGAAAGCAATAAAATTCCGAGGAAAGAAAGTATAGTAAAGTTACGCATTGATTATATTCTATTTTTTTGAGAAGTCAAATATAAGAGAATTGAGAGGTTAATCTTGAAGCTAGACACAAACAATCGAAAAATGTTGCCTAATGAAGAATTTTAAACACCATTTCTTTTAAAATCTCTCCTTGTTTCATATTGGCAGCCCCTACTCCTTTTGACCTTAAATCTGCTTCATGAAGATGGTAAACTGCAGCAACAGCCTTTCTAATATCATAATTCTTTGCCGCGACAGCATAATCCTTAATAAAATATGGATTGATTTTTAATTCTGCGGCTGCATTTTTCGAAGTTTTATCTGTCAAATAGAGGTATTTTATTAACCTTGAAAAATACAAATACACCGCATTTACAACCATTACAACTGGATAAGCCTTTTCATTTGCTGCAAAATGATTGATAATTAAATTGCATTTTGCGACATCCTTTTTCCCCAGGGCATTATTCAGTTCGAAGACGTTAAAGTCTTTGCTAATTCCGATACACTTTTCTACATCATCTTCATTAATGGTTGCACCCTTTTGCAAAGAAATCGTCAATTTGTCCAATTCATTAACTAACCGCGACAAATTTGTACCAATAGACTCTGCCACCAGAAATTTTGCCTTTTCTGAAATAAAAAAACCATGAGTCTTTAAATAATTCTGAACCCATTCCCCTACCTGATTATCATATATAGGTTTAGATTCAAAAACTACTCCAATTTGCGAAGCTATTTTAAATGCCTTTTTACGTCCATCAATCTTCTTGTGTTTGAAACACAACACCAAAATTGTTGAGTCTAAAGGTTGAGCCAAATAGTTCTCTAAATGATCAAATGATTTTACATTTTGAGCCTCCTTCACAATCACCAAATTATGATTGGCCATCATTGGATAGCGTTTTGATTCTGCTACAATAGTTGCATCATCTGTCTCTAATCCATAAAGAATAGTTAGGTTAAACTCTTTTTCATTATCATCCAGCACACTCGCTTCTAACAAATCAGAAATTTGATCGATATAATATTCCTCCTCCCCATGCAATACATAAATAGGATGGTAAACCTTTCGTTTAATATCTGCGATAATCTGATTGTATGTCATAAAAGAAACTGATTACATTTGCTGTTAGCATGATAAAAAAATTAAATCTTCCAGAATATAATTTTCGCCTAAAAACAGAGGACAAAAAAACAAAAATTTTCGATAGCATTCGAAGAAAGTATATTGTATTAACGCCTGAAGAATGGGTACGTCAGAACTTGATTCAATATTTGATTCAAGAAAAGAATTATCCTGCAGGTCTAATTGGTGTTGAAAAAAGTCTCGTTCAAAATGGTCTTAAAAGAAGGTCCGATATCATCCTTTTTGATCGAAATCAAAAAGCGCAATTATTAGTAGAATGCAAAGCACCTGATATTCCTATTACTCAAGCTACATTTGATCAGATAAGCCGATACAACATCCATTATAAAGTTCCATTTTTATTAATAAGCAATGGTCTACAACACTATGTTTGTCAAATCAATTTTAAAACTCAAGCTTCTATTTTTTTAAGTGAAGTGCCCGATTACCATCAACTCTTACAAATTGATTAACTTTACGTTCAATCATTTCTTATGAAGGTAGTCATTACTCTTTTTTTAGCTCTTTTCTCACTTACAATTACAACTGCTCAAGAGAGCAGAACATTGATTAATATTCAATTAGATGAGTTTTTAAAAACTCAATCTGAAAACTCACTTGTTCATTTATTAATTAAAGCAAATCATCCAGAAATTGAGGAAGATTTAATGAGTTTAGGAGGTAGAGTTAAAGTCAAATCTGGCTTAAATTATTCAATAGTAATTCCTACCAATGAGATAAGAGCGTTTGCACGCTCAGAAAATTTATTACAGATTGACTTTTCATTAGCTACTGGACATTTAATGAGTGACACCATGTTAATTAACAATAACGTGGTTGGCATCCACAATGCATCACCACCATTGAGTCAAAAATATGATGGTGAGGGTGTTATTTTAGGCATTATTGACAGTGGTATTGACTTTAACCATCCAGACTTTAAAGATAGTCTCGGCAATACCAGAATTTTAGCCATTTGGGATCAGAATTTAGCCACCAATTCAAACACCCCCGTTCGATATGGATATGGGCAAGCCTTTGACAGTGCTAATATCAATTCCAACAATTGTCCTCATGATGACCCTGCTAACCATTTCGGTCACGGAAGTATGGTAGCCGGGGCAGCCGCTTCTAATGGGTTAGCAACAGGAAATTACAAAGGCGTAGCACCAAAAGCCAATCTGGTTGTCGTAGCAAGCAATTTCGGCTCTTCTAATTTTTTAGCATCAATAGCTGATGCTACAGATTACATCTACAGAATTGCAGACAGTCTTGGTCAGCCTTGTGTCATAAACGCCAGTCTAGGTACTTATGTTGGTTCTCATGACGGCAAAGATGTTGCAGCTCAAATTATTGATGGATTAATTAAAGCCAAAAGAGGCCAAGCCTTTGTAGCTGCTAATGGAAACGCTGGTGACCAAAAATTCCATCTTGGATATCAGGTAACTTCAGACACCAACTTTACCTGGTTTAAACCCGCACCAAACCCATTTAATCCGTATGTACATTTTAGAATTTATGCTGACTCCATAGATTTTGTAAATGTGAGATATAGTATTGGAGCGGATCAAACAGTACCTGCCACCAAATTTCGTGGTAGGATTCCATTTCGATCCATAAATGGAAATTTAAACACCTATTTGTATGACACCATTTTTAGCCCTTCTAACAATAGTGTTATTACAGAAATTAGAACTTATGCAGAAAAAGTAGATGGTGTGTATATGTTAGAAGTGTTTATGAATCGTCCCGATTCATTGAATTACAACTATCGATTTGAAACTACTGGCTCAGGAAAGTTCGACTGCTGGTCATCTAATTCATTAATGCCATCTTCGGATATGATATCCTCAAACCTACCTTCATCCACCTCGTTCCCTTCAATAGTTAACTACAAGCGACCAGACACTTTACAAACAATGGTGAGTAGTTTCACATGCTTACCTAGTGTGATTAGTGTTGGCAATTATCAAAACCGAAAAAAATATAGAGCGGTCAATAATACAATCCAAACCATGCAAGGTACTCCAGGTCGGATTTCTGTAAAATCAAGCTTAGGACCAAATCGTCTAGGGGTAACCAAACCAGACATTTCAGCCTCAGGAGACTACACACTTGCCTCAGGAAGAATCGCTACGATGCAAACAACCATTTCATCTGATCCTTCAAAAATATCAGCCGATTCTATGCACATGCGTAATGGCGGCACATCAATGGCTAGTCCTGTTGTAGCTGGTATTGCTGCATTATACTTACAAAAATGCCCCACGGCGTCTTATGCTGAAATCAATCAAGCAATAATTAATCACGCTAAAAGTGATGTTTTCACCGGAGTAGTGCCAAATTACAGTTATGGCTTCGGAAAAGTTGATGGTTTCAATATTTTGATTAACTCCATCCAAAAGCCTCAAATTTCGCCAATTACGACACAAAATTTATGTATTGGAGATACTACTCTCCTATTTCTAAACTCGTCAAATTATAGCAAATTTAGATGGAGCAACGCCGACACCACCAGTTTTACAACTATTTTTCAATCTGGTAAATACGCGGTACAAGTAACCAACATTCAAGGTTGCAACTCCCACTCTGACAGCATTCAATTGATATTTAATCCTACTCCACCCAAACCACAGTTACTTCAAAATAAAGACACCTTGTATTCCACAACTTCAGGACACTACAATTGGTACAAAGATGGATTTAAAATTAATGGAGCAATAGATTCTTTTTTAGTTGTTTACCAAAATGGAAATTATTGGAATAAATTAATTGATTTACAAACCTCTTGTGGAAGCTTTTCTGACTCCGTTTATTATTCAATTACTTCCTTAGCTAGTGTTAATGTCCCGACAATTAACAATGCTGTCATTTATCCTAACCCTGCAACTCATTATATTTCAATCAAAAATCTAACAACTAGCCAATTTTCAATTCAATTATATAACCTTCAAGGACAATTTCTGCCAATAGAATCCATCAAATCAGACAACAAAATTGAATTGATTACGTCTCATCTAAAGAGAGGTGTTTATATTCTCAAAATAGAGTCCAATCAACTCTCGCAAAACTTTAAAATCATACTTCAATAAATGCGGTTTTCTCTACTTCTATTCGTCATTTTACGAATTCACTTAGAAATATATGGACAAAATTTTAAATCCAATTTTTATCCAGAAGAGATTTCTAATACTACAATAATTATCAAGGCCAACTTGACAACTGACAAAAATGGTTCTACGAGTAACACCAAATTAAATGCATTTCTAAGAGAAACTAATGGAGAGTTGAAGGCTGTTTTTCCACAACACAGAGTAGAAAAGTCTGCAAAAGGTGCATTTGACTTGTCGAACATCTACCAAATCACCTATCCCTATCCAATGGATGCAATTACACTTAGTAAGCAAATCAGTAATATGCCTAATGTTATATATGCAGAACCAATGATTTTGCCTCGACTTTGTTTTACACCATCAGATAGTTTAATAAGCAGACAATATCAGCTTGAGATAATTAAAGCATTTCAAGCATGGGACATAGAAAAGGGAGACAGCAACATTGTTATCGGTATCACTGATACCGGAGCTGATTTAGACCATCCAGACTTGGTTAATAAGATCGCTTACAATTATGATGACCCTATAAATGGGATTGATGATGACGCAGATGGTTATATCGATAATTATTTCGGCTGGGACACAGGTGACAATGACAATGATCCGTCATCAGGATTTACTAGCCATGGTGATAATGTTGCCGGACTTGCTGCGGCCGAAACCAACAACGGTATAGGTATCGCAGGTACAGGCTTCAATTGCAAATTCCTTCCAATAAAAATCGAAAATAATACTGGCCAATTAACTGGTGCCTATCAGGCTATAGTCTATGCCGCAGATCAAGGCGTAGACATAATTAATTGTTCTTGGGGAAGCTATTCAGCAAGTAATTTTGGAAACGATATCATTAATTACGCGACCAACAAAGGAAGCCTAGTAATTTGTGGTGCCGGAAATGACGGTCGAAATGCTAAATTTTATCCTGCAGCCTATGAAAATGCAATGGCAATAGGAATGACAGATAGTTTCGATGTTATCAGGAGCAATTCCAATTATGGATACCATATTGATTTATTAGCCGTAGGGCAAGGTATGATTACTACAGCTATGAATGCCAATTATAGTTACAACGGTGGTACCAGTATGGCTAGTCCACTAGTTTCAGGAGCAGCTGCTCTAGTTAAATCGCATTATCCTCAATTTACTCCCCTTCAAATTGCAGAACACTTAAGAAATACAGCCGATGACATTTCAGTTCGACAAACTAGCGAATATATAGAGAAGATTGGCGGAGGTCGATTAAATATGTTTGCCGCGGTTAAAAACCCACTTCAACCAGGAGTAAGAACATCTATAATATCAATTTTAGATGGAAACGATAGCGCATTTGTTGCAGGCGATACCTTAAGATTAACTTTTAACTTCATTAATTATTTAGCTCCAGGTTCAAATTTTACTGCTGAACTATCTTCACCTAGTAATTCAATTCGAATTTTAAAAAAGTCCTATTCTATTGGCGCTCTTAATACACTGGAAGAGAAAAATAATCTAAATGACCCTTTTCTGGTGGTGATCAACAACCGAGGAAAGAGTAAAGAATTAATTGAGTTTAAAATCTCAGTTAAAGCAAACAACTACGTAAGAAACAGTTGGTTCGAAACCACCATTAATGTCGACTACATCAACTTTAATCATAATGACATTACAACTACACTAACTAGCAATGGTCGAATTGGTTATAGTAATTTGAGTCGTGGGGAAGGAAAAGGCTTCGTTTATAAAAATTCACCTGCTTTGTATGAAGGCAGTTTAATGGTTGGAAATTTCAATAGTATATCTGATGGTTTCCGAGGGGAGAACAATCAAACTTCTGAAGACTTTACGAATGAGGAGACAGTAAAAAAAATCATTCCTCAAAAGGCTAATCATGAATTTCAAGGAATTTTTAGTGCTGAAAATAATCCAGATTTTGAAATCCAACATAAGAGTTATTTCTATACTAATATCAGCAATCAAAATTTTGTTATTCATGCCTACAAAATTGTCGCATTAGCTGAGCTCAACAATTACTATGCAGGCGTTCTAATTGACTGGGATATTATGGATTACAGCAAAAACAAATGCGAATATGATGCTACTAATAATCTTGCCTACAGCTACTCTACAGAAAACAACTCCCCTTATTTGGGAATACAACTACTTTCTCAAAACCAAGCTACACCTTTCGCTATAGATAATGTAGCTGGAGGAGGTTCCGGTGGAGTTGATGTCAGCTCAGGCTTTAGCAAGTCTGAAAAATATACTGTCCTTTCTAACTATAATCCTATCGCGGGCAATGTCGGGATTGAGGGAAATGACATCCTTTCCTCTTTGAGTTATGGCCCTTTTTCACTAACAAAAGATAGCAGTTTGGTAGTCGCCTTTGCCATTTCAGCTGCCGATAGCTTAACAGAGTTACGATCGCTTAGTGAAGAAATAAAAACCATCTATATAAGGGATCGACTAGATCAGTTTACTGTAAACAGAACTCCGCCTAAGACCTATTCATTTCAATCCAAAGTTTTTCCTAATCCTAGCAAAGACCTAGTAACTATAGAAATCACATTGGAGAATGATGGAGAAATCGAAGTTTTAATGCACAACAGCATGGGGCAAGTAGTTTTAACTATACAACAAAGTGGATACTACGATTACAATGCAATAACCTTTGATTCAAACAATTTCGGACAAGGAGTTTATTTTTTGACCATAAAGGCTGATGGTAAAGAGAAACTTCATAAAATTGTGCTCCGATAATTAAACGTATTAATGCCTAAACATCTCTACATTTCTGCTCAAAAAGACGGCCGCCGTTTTGCTATAAGCGACATTCATGGCTACAATAAAACTTTTGAAGCATTATTAACCAAAATCGATTTACAACCAAAAGATCAACTTTTTCTATTAGGGGATTTTGTTAATCGTGGAAATGATAGTATTGGTGTCATTAAAACCATTTTAAATCTTCAGGAAGCAGGCTATCAAGTATATTGTTTGAGAGGCAACCATGAACAAATGATACTTGATGTGTTAAGAAGGTGGCCGTTACAGCTAAAAGCTTTCTTAAAAAAATATGGGTCGGCTGATTTACTTAACAAAGAAGGAAGACTTAGATCAAAGGTTTTTGACTTTTTGCAAGAGTGTTTATATTACATTGAATTGGACGACTATTATCTCGTGCACGCAGGTTTCGACTTTAAAGCTGAAAAGCCACTAAAGTCCTTTTCAAAAATGTTATCGATTCGGAAGTATACTCCGGACTATGAAAAAATCAATTTCAAAAAAATTGTACATGGCCATTACAGACATTCTCTATCATATATCGAACGTCAAGTTTTAGAAAATAAAATGGTCTTACCAATAGACAATGGTTGCAGCTCAAAAAAGATAAAGGATCAAGGGAATTTAATCTGTTTGAACTTAGATACACTTGAGATAACTACTCAAAGAAATATTGAATCCTCAACAAAGGCATTGTTTAAATAACCAAAACTTCTCCAGCAAAAAAAAGCCTCGACAAAATCGAGGCTTTCAAATTTCTTTTAAAGAAAAGTCTTACAAAGCAGAAACGTGCTTAGTTAACTTCGACTTTAAGTTAGCAGCTTTATTCTTATGAATAATGTTATTCTTAGCTAACTTATCAATCATAGTAACAACCTTAGGCAATAAATCTTGTGCTTCCTTCTTCTCAGTAGTAGCTCTCAACTTGCTAATAGCGTTTCTAGTTGTCTTACCTTGGTAACGATTTCTTTCGTTACGAACTTTAGCTTGTCTGATTCTTTTTAATGCCGACTTGTGATTAGCCATAGTTTTTATTTCTTTAAAAATTTGCAGTCCGTAGGGGAATCGAACCCCTGTTACCAGGATGAAAACCTGGCGTCCTAACCCCTAGACGAACGGACCGTATTGTGTTCCCTTTGATTTGGGTTGACAAAAGTAATACCTTTTTTATTTTCAGCAAGCATTTTTGAAAAAAAAAATTAAAAATTATTCATCTTCTTCTTGAGAGAATTTATACCCCATTCTTTTTGAGGTTTTTACTTTCAAAATACTTGATTCATGAATCATCGATCCAATAGAAATTTCTTTGACTTCGTTGTATGGGGGAGTGTATAAATCAAACTCCATCGCATACAATATTGCAGTTTCAATGATTGACCTTAATGATGTGGCAGAAATTTTACTATTGCTAAAGTCATTAAATAAGAACCCTAGCTGTCGTTTTCCTTCAACAAAAAAGTGATTGTCTTTATTTACAAAAATTCGGGCAATTAAATATCCACTATCGTTAAATCGATCGTACTTGAATGAGTCTGCTAAGAAATTATAAAAGTTAATCATGCCGCAAAAAGAACGTTGTTCATCTTCCTTGATATAACTTGTGCTATACATCGAATGTGATCGCTCGAATTCAAAAACGTTAGTGTGCATATAAATAACTAACACATCTCCGGCAAACTTTATACGAGCTTCGTAATCCCCTTTGTCGATAAATAAAATTTCAATATTACTATCTAACCTATCCTCAGTCAGGTCATTTAATTCCTCAACAATTTTTTTTGCGACCTTTTTAAGTTGTTTAAATTGCTCTTTCGTATTACGATAAACAGCCTGCTTCAAATTGCCCTTATTTTCGAGCTCTTTGGCAATCAAACCCACCTTCGAATCTAATGCTTCCATACTAATATGCTTTTGCAAATATTACCCTTCCTTTTGAAGGTTTTCCTGAGTAAACACAATTCCCTTCCGATTGCTTCTGATTCAAAGGAATGCATCGAATGGTAGCTTTTGTTTCTTGTTTAATTTTCTCTTCAGTTTCTGCTGTACCATCCCAATGGGCATAGATAAAACCAGACTTTTCTTCAAGCACTTTTTTAAATTCCTCATAGGTATCGACATGATGTGAATTCTCTTCCCTAAAATCAATTGATTTTTGAAGTAGATTATTTTGAATATTTGTCAAAAGATTTTCTATCTTCACTTCAATATCTTGAATTTGTAGGACTTCCTTCTCTAAAGTATCTCTGCGAGCAACCTCAACAGTACCGTTTTCTAAATCTCTAGGACCAATTGCTACTCTAACAGGCACACCTTTAAACTCATACTCGGCAAACTTCCATCCTGGTTTGTGGGTATCTCTATCGTCAAATTTCACAGATATCCCTTTGGACTCTAAATTTTTCTTAATCTTCAGTGCGGTTTCTGATATAATAGCTAATTGCTCTTCTCCTTTGTAAATCGGCACTATAGCAACCTGAATTGGAGCCAAATTAGGAGGCAATACCAATCCGTTATCATCCGAATGCGTCATGATCAATCCTCCAATCAATCGAGTAGACACTCCCCAAGAAGTTGCCCAAACGTAATCCAACTTACCTTCTTTGTTGGCAAACTTAACCTCAAAGGCTTTCGCAAAATTTTGCCCCAAAAAGTGTGAGGTACCTGCTTGCAATGCCTTCCCATCTTGCATTAATGCTTCAATACAGTAAGTTTCCTCTGCTCCTGCAAATCGTTCGCTCTCAGTTTTGACGCCCTTCATTACAGGCATAGCCATATATTGCTCAGCAAATTCTGCATAAACATCCAACATCGTTTTTGATTCCTCAATAGCTTCCTCTTTTGTGGCGTGGGCTGTATGCCCTTCTTGCCATAAAAACTCAGCTGTTCTTAAAAACAAACGAGTTCTCATCTCCCACCTTACCACATTTGCCCATTGATTAACCAAAATAGGTAAATCTCGGTAAGATTGAATCCAACCTTTATAAGTATTCCATATTACGGCCTCACTGGTCGGACGAACTATTAGTTCTTCCTCCAATTTTGCTTCTGGATCAACTATCAGTTTAGTCTTATCATTTGGATCAGTTTTCAAACGGTAATGCGTCACTACAGCGCATTCCTTCGCAAACCCTTCTGCATTCTTCTCTTCAGCTTCAAACAAACTCTTGGGAACAAATAGAGGAAAATAAGCATTAACATGACCAGTCTCTTTAAACATCTTGTCTAACTGCGCCTGCATCTTTTCCCATATAGCATAACCATAAGGCTTTATAACCATGCAACCCCTTACCGCTGAATGCTCTGCAAGGTCTGCCTTTGCGACAATTTCGTTATACCATTGAGAATAATTTTCTTTTCTTGATGTAAAGTCTTTGGCCATAATTGTTGGTATAGTATTTGATAAAAATGAAATGAATTGGAGGCAAAAATAACGAATTTTATAGGGTCTTCAATCGTAAATACTACACAATAAAAATAGTAAACTATAATACCATGTTAAGATATAAACACTTCTTCATCTTAGGTTTATCGATTACCTTAACGGCTTGCTCTTCGAGTTTTCAAAATAGCAGCACTATGAGTCGATTCGATGATATCTACTACTCTCCTAAAGACAAACCCACTTCTCAACCCATTAAGGAAACGGCATCATCAACAGAGCAACCATCAGAGTATGTTCCTGAAAATAGTAAACCAGGAACTGAATCAAGTGCTCCAAACTACAATAACTCGTCCAATTTTGATTATGACGACTATTATGATTATGAATATGCATCTAGGCTGAGACGTTTTCATGGACCTTCAATGGGTATGAGTTATTATGACCCATATTTTACTGACGCTTATTTTTATAATTACAACCCCTACTATGCTGGAACAAGTATCTATTATGATCCATTTTTAAGACCATACTCTAGTATCTCAATTGGGTTTGGAATGGGCTATAATTCTTGGGGGTACGGCGGATTCAATCACTGGGGATATCACCCTTGGGGCTACAATCCATGGGGGTATAACAACTACTGGCTGGGTTATAATCACGGTTTTTACAATGGGTATTATAACGGTTTTTATACTGGAGGAATATATGAAGGAGGAAAATCAAGTAATGTTTATTATGGACCTAGAGGTGCCAACATCAACTCCCCATACCAAACAGTAGGAGGCAGAAGCACTACTGGAAACACTCCAAGACCTAGCGGAAGGACTGCTAACCCAACCAATACTGCAGTCCCAAACAATGTTACTAGGTCTAATTCCAATACGACTTCTCAACCAGCAGTCGCTCGTCCTACAAGCACGACTCCAAGAACATCAACAAATCAACCAGCGTCTAATCAACTGGAACAAAATCAGAACGAAACTCCAGTTATAATTAATAGAAACCCTGCAACCTCAGTACCTAACAATGCTACTGAGGTACCTAACACCAACACCCAACCTGTTAGAAATAACAGACCAACAAACACATACAGCAGACCAAGCAGAGGTGGAAGTTATAACCAATCCACACCGACTCAAACTCGACCAACACAAACAAGACCAACACAGACAAGACCAACACGTTCTACTCCATCTTACAATAGTACCCCGAGCTACAACAGAAGCTCTGGCGGCTCTACAGGTGGTTCACGAAGCAGTTCTCCAAGACGATAATAAAAAAACACATGAAACAGATTCTTTCAATCATCCTTTTAGGATTCACATCTTACACAAGCGTATTTGCTCAAAATGAATTAGATGCATTGCGATACTCTAACTTAAATTATAGCGGTACAGCTAGATTTAATGCTATGGGTGGAGCATTCACAGCTCTTGGAGGTGACTTTTCTTCTATCTCAATCAATCCTGCAAGTGTAGGTATCTATAGAAGTTCAGAGCTAACCTTTACCCCAAGTTTCCTATTCACCAGCAATTCTGCAGACTTCTATGGCAAAACCACAGACAATGGAAGACTGAACTTTAATATAGGTAACATTGGATACGTAGGACATTCCAAACAAGATAAAAACGGATGGAAAGCTCTAAACTTTGCTGTAGGCTACAGCAGAACTAATAGCTTCAATAGAGAGTATAATTTCAGAAGTGGTTATGAGGACACCCTATCAATCATCGACCCTTTTGTCACTGAATTAAACACCTACAATTCAGGGTTTGGTTTAGCAGCCAATCAAATCGGCTCTTATTATCCTGCTGATATTTCTATGGCTTACCAAACCTACTTAATAGACTCTATCAATGGTGGTGGCTATGATGTAAGATTCTATGATGCAGATGGAATTTCAAAATCATTCAATGTAATTGAGAAAGGTGGAATGGGTGACCTAGGAATTACTGTAGGAGCAAACTATGAAGACAAGCTATACATTGGTGCTGCGGTAGCATTCTCTATCGTTAACTTTAATCAACAAACGACTTACAAAGAGCGGATGAATTACAGTACACCAATTGACTCTACTAATCAAGCAAATGAATTTTATAGAGTAAATGAATTCACTAGAAGAACTAGCTTGGATGTTACTGGTAGCGGAGTTAATCTAAAGTTTGGTTTAATCTACAAACCAATCGATGCAGTTAGAGTTGGAGCGTCTATTCAATCGCCAACATATCTTTCTTTGGACGACAATTACTCCACAAGTTACAGCTCCAGCTTAAGTGATGGAAGTAGTTTTTCAGACGAGTACCTTTCAGAATTTGGTTACCGAATAAATACACCATGGAGAACGAATGCTGGCGTGGGATTTATCCTTGCTAAAAAAGCAATTATTTCTGCTGATTATGAATATGTCAATTACCCCAAAGCCAAACTTAAAGATGCAATTGATGCGACTTCTAGCTATGGTTTTGAAGAAGAAAACATTCAAATAAATGACGATTTTTCTAAAGCCCATAATATTAGATTGGGGTTAGAATATAGAATCAATCAACCATATAGCGTAAGAGCAGGGTTTAAATACAACGACAATCCTTTAAATACGAATTTATCTGAAAATCTTTCGGCAAAAACCTTCTCTGCAGGAATCGGTTATAAAGACGAAAAAGGTTACTTCATAGACTTAGCTTACTCTTTAAGACAATACTCAGAGACTCAAATTTTACAAGGAATAATGAATACTGCGAATTTAGATCAGAACAGTCATCTAATTCAATTCACAGTTGGATTGAGATATTAATATTTGATTTTATATCAAAAGAGGGGAGAAACATCAAGTAGATGATTCCTCCCCTCTTTTTCATTTTGACATTAAGGTCGTTTCTTGTTTAGGTATATTTTCTCGCCCACCTTGGGTTGATAACCTTCTTCTACTCTATTTCGTTTCCACAACTTCTTCAGCTTTACACCATGCATTTGAGAAATATCCAATAAGGTTTCTCCAGAATTTACGATATGGATATCTTTTTTTGCCTTTCCACGTTTGGGTTGAAGATAGATAATATCTCCCAATTCAGGCGAGTCCGTTTCTTCCAAATCATTGTATTTAGTTATTTGCCATAATCCCATATTGAATTCATCTGCTATATCCTCCAAATTATCGTTTGATTTGGCAATCACATATTTAATATTGTTATCGTGTGTAGCTACCTTATGATTTCCATTTTTACTGGTGTAAGCAGTCGATCCTTTATTCGATTTTGAGCGATCCTCCTTTTTATCTTTCTTTTCCGCCAATTGCTTTTGATCTTTTTTGTGCGCTTTTGGATCATCGAACTTATAAAGTTCATTTTTTTCAATAATCCCTATCAACAAATCTGGATACTTTGGATTGGTAGCATACCCTGCCTTCTTTAAGCCTTTTGCCCAACCTTTATAATCTGTAATTTTTAATTCGAAAAGAAATGCATACCTATTTCTCCCTGTTAAAAATGCAGAGTGATCTTTATAACTTTCAATTACTTTTCGGTATTTTCTAAAACACTCATCTTTAGCATCGTCATCCATTGTAAAGGTTGGCCCTTTCCAATCTGAATGGCATTTAATTCCGAAGTGGTTTTTAGCGTAACGCGCTAATGCACTATTCCCATCTCCCGACTCTAAGATTCCTTGAGCCAAGGTAATGCTCGCAGGAATTCCTGTGCGCTGCATTTCTTCGATGGCATCGTCTTTATAGGTCGCGATATACTCTGCACGAGTCATTCGTTTAGAGCCTGCCTGTGCAAACAATATGGAACATGATAAAAATATAAGTGTGAATAGTAAACTACGCATGTTATCAACTGGTGTTAATAAGTTTAAACTGCAAATTTAAACGTAGTTGTAGAAAAAAAATTGAGTAAAATGAACAAGATATTAACAGTGAATTATTAAATTAAAGCAATTCTATCCCGAGTCGCTCTACCATTCCTTTATTGCCCTGCACACCACCTGTATGAATGGCTAAAATTTTAGTACCAGATGAGAAATAGTCCTTTCGAATCAAATCAGTTAATCCGAATAACATCTTACCGTTATAGATTAAGTCCAATTGAATGTGATAATCCTTTTTGAATAAATTCACAAAATCAACTAATTCTGGTTTTACTTTAGCATAACCACCAAAATGATATTGGTTGAACATCGTCCAGTTGTTGTTATCAACGATATTATTATCAGCCAAAATAGAAGTAAACTCTTCGCCTACCTTCTCTCCTTTCAACGCAGAAAAAATGAGTAATTGCTGCTCTTCATCCAACACCGAATAAATTCCGGCTGCAGTTCCTCCACTTCCAAAAGGAGTAGCAATACAATCATATTCTTGACCCCAATCTGCTTTCATTTCGGCCACCCCATTTATCGCCAACTGATTGGTTCCTCCTTCAGGAATAATGCATACTTCACCGAATCGCTGCTTCAAGCCTTCTAAAAATGAAACATCCTTCTTTAATTTATAGTCGCTTCTACTGATGTAATGCAATTCCATGCCATTATCTACAGCAGTTTTTAATGTAGCGTTGAGTGGCAAATGCTCCTCCCCTCTTATGATACCTATTGAATTTAGATTAGAAAGTTTAGCAGCGGCTGCAGTTGCAGCAATGTGGTTGGAATAAGCTCCTCCAAATGTTAGAATGGTCTTATTCCCTTGCTCTATCGCATAGCGAATATTGTATTTCAGCTTTCTGAATTTATTCCCACTTACTTCAGGATGCAACAAATCATCTCGTTGTAAAAACAAACGCACCTTTTTCGCCTCATAAAGCGGAGAAAATAATTCTTGAACAATCGCGGTTTGTTGTGCGTTTACCATTCTTCAAAGTTATATCAAATAACCTTTAATTTACCGAACAAAATAAGATGCTTTATACTTTAAGGGTATATGTGATAAATGCCGAGCTACTCATAAACAAGCAAACAAAAAATTATGCAATTTGGAGTAGAAGCAGTAGTTTGCGACATTTAAGAGTCAAATCGGTATTAATCGAATTCATTTCCTAATTGCAGTGTTGATGATTAACTTTGTACCTTTCAAAAATGGTATGGACGGATTTTCACCTTTTAACAAACTAGACCCCGAAGACTACTACACTTCAAAAGAAGGGTATTTAGTCTTTACAGAAAAATATCATTTAAAAAGAGGGTATTGCTGCAAGAATGGTTGTAGGCATTGCCCATATGGATTTAATAAAACCAACAAAAAAAGATTTCAGAAATGAATACAATGCAACTAGAAGATTTCAAAAAGTCCGTTTTAGAAGGAATTCCACAATCAATTCCTGCAAAAAAAGAGTACGATCCCAATATCAATCACGCTCCTAAGCGAAAGGAAATTTTAAATCAGGAAGAGAAAAAATTAGCTCTAAAAAATGCATTGCGCTATTTTCCAAAGGAGCAACATAAAGAATTAGCGGCGGAATTCGCTGACGAACTCAAAACATACGGTAGAATCTATATGTACAGGTATCGACCTGACTATGAAATCAAAGCAAGAAATTATACAGACTTCCCTCATCAATCCAAGCAAGCTGCAGGTATCATGCTAATGCTAAGCAACAACCTAGATTATGCAGTAGCACAACACCCACACGAGTTAATTACTTATGGTGGAAATGGGGCCGTATTTCAAAACTGGGCGCAATATCGCTTAACAATGAAGTATTTGGCTGAAATGACGGACGAGCAAACCTTAGCATTATATTCAGGTCATCCGATGGGTTTATTTCCATCACATAAAGATGCACCAAGAGTAGTAGTGACCAATGGAATGGTGATTCCTAATTACAGCAAGCCTGACGATTGGGAAAAATTCAATGCATTGGGGGTAAGTCAATATGGCCAAATGACTGCAGGTTCATTCATGTACATTGGTCCACAAGGAATTGTGCATGGAACTACGATTACTGTATTAAATGCAGGTCGGAAGATTGCTAAAATTCCTGGTGAGGGCTTGGGTGGAAAATTATTCGTTACTGCAGGTTTGGGAGGCATGTCTGGCGCTCAACCAAAAGCCGCTAAAATTGCAGGTGCAGTAAGTATTACTGCAGAGATAAATCCAAAAGCGACGCATACTAGACATTCTCAAGGTTGGGTAGATGAGGTATTCTCTAATTTAGACGAACTGTTAGCTCGTACAAAACAAGCTCAAAACAACAAAGAGGCTGTATCATTGGTTTATCAAGGGAACATTGTTGATCTATGGGAGAAATTAGTTAAAGAAGATTTTCATGTAGACTTAGGTTCAGACCAAACATCTTTACACAATCCTTGGGCAGGTGGATATTATCCGGTAGGGATGAGTTTTGAAGAAGCCAACCGAATGATGGCGGAAGAGCCAGAGGCATTCAAAACAGCAATTCAAAATACATTAATAAGACACGCTGCTGCGATTAATAAATTATCAGCAAAAGGTATGTATTTCTTCGATTACGGAAATGCATTTTTATTGGAAGCTTCCAGAGCAGGAGCTGATGTCATGAAAAATAAAGTCGAATTTAAATACCCTTCTTACGTTCAAGACATTCTTGGACCAATGTGTTTTGATTATGGATTCGGTCCTTTTAGATGGGTTTGTGCTTCAAACGATCCAAAAGATTTAGAAATAACGGATCGAATCGCGACAGAAGTACTGGAAGAAATGGCAAAAACTGCACCTACTGAGATTACACAGCAGATGCAGGACAACATCAGGTGGATAAAGGCCGCAAGTGAAAACAAACTAGTTGTTGGTTCTCAGGCCCGAATTCTTTACGCCGATGCGGAAGGAAGAATGAAGATTGCTGAAGCGTTTAATAATGCGGTTGCTTCTGGTGAATTGTCTGCTCCCATTATTTTGGGAAGAGATCACCACGATGTTTCCGGCACTGATTCTCCGTATAGAGAAACATCCAACATTTATGATGGATCACAATTTACGGCAGATATGGCCATTCAAAATGTAATCGGTGATTCGTTTAGAGGCGCCACTTGGGTTTCTATCCACAATGGTGGTGGCGTAGGCTGGGGAGAAGTGATCAACGGAGGTTTTGGAATGATGTTAGACGGATCGGCTGATAGCGACAGAAGATTGAAATCGATGCTGCATTGGGATGTAAACAATGGTATTGCACGTAGAAACTGGGCTAGAAATGACGAAGCTATTTTCGCTATTAAACGTGCCATGGCTGCTGAACCTTTATTGAAAGTTACTCTTCCTAATATTGCAGATGATGCTGATTTAGAAGGATTGTTTTAGTAGATATGATTCTTTGTCTTATCTTTCGACTCCGCTCAAGATGACAAATCAACTCCAATCAGGATGACAAATCGACTCCGCTCTGGATGACAAAGGAAAAGATAAATCGAAAGGCTTTGGGAAACTGAAGCCTTTTTTTAGTTCTTTACCGCAAAGTTCGCAGAGGTTTCACAAAGGGCGCTAAGAAGGAATTTCACTTAGATTAATCAATTCGAATACTTTCCTTTAAATTTTCATTTCAGCTGTGCTCAATATAAACCTAATAAGCTCAAACTGACAAAAGAAAAATATTATCCCTAAAAACAAAAATAAGTGATATTAAACCAAAAAAGTCTAACTTCTTGCCTCTAACTTCTAGCTTCTGTATTTAACGCAACTCCGCTCCTAACTCCTTCTGATACGTCTTAATTAACTTGTCCATTACCTTTTCGATTTGATCATCAGTTAATGTTTTATCGTCGTCTCCGAAAGTAAAACTAACGCCGTATGATTTCTTTCCTTCAGCTAAGTTCTTTCCTTGGTATACATCAAACAGGTTCACTTCTTTCAATAGCTTTCGCTCTTGTTTCTGTGCCAACTGCTCAATTTGCTCAAACGTAATGGAGTCATTAATTAATAGTGCCAAGTCTCTTCTTACGGTTGGGAATTTAGAAATCGGGCTATATTGAACGGCTTTAGTTGAAACTAATTTCAAAATATTATCCCAGTTAAAGTCCGCGTAAAACACCTCTTGAGAAACGTCAAACCTATTAAGTAATTCGTTGCTAACAGCTCCGAAATCAACCAACGATCGCTTATTTAAAGTATACGAAATACCGTAAGCGAAATGATCATTCTTAACTTCTTCCGTTTCTAATCGGCCTTTCAATCGCAACTTTTGAATAATCAATTCTACTTGATTTTTTAGGTCAAAAAAATCAACATCACTTGACTTGGATTGCCAATTTTCGGACTGTTTTGTTCCAGTCATAAATAGACTTAATCTCTTAATCTCTTTGTATTTTCCTTCTTCTGTTCTGAAATAGGTCTTTCCGAATTCATACAATTTTAAACGATCAGACTTTCGGTTGATGTTATACCTCAACGTATCTAATCCGCCAAACAATAAATTTTGACGCATTACACTTAAGTCAGAGCTCAATGGATTTAGCATTTCTACTACATCATCACCTAATTTATCGTCTGTTTTATACAAGCTAGCAGCCGTTAACGAGTTGTTCCAAATCTCGAAAAATCCGTTATCGGTCATTAAGTTAGAAACACTGTTCTGAATTTCTTCAGCATCAGGTTTTGGCGCATACGACAAAGAAGATTTCAAAAAGTCTGGCATCTCAATGTGGTTGTAACCAAAGATTCTTAACACATCTTCAATCACATCAATTTCTCGCTGCACATCTACTCGGTAAGGAGGAACAGACAAACTTAAGACGCCGTCTTTTTCTGCCTTTATTTCTATTTCTAAATCAGTTAAAATTTGTTTGATTCGCTCCTCTCCTATTTCCTGACCAATGATTCTATTGCAGTTGGCAATGGAAAAATCAAACTCAAAATTAGAAATTGGATTTGGATAGATATCGTCGATCTCGCTTGAAATTTCACCACCTGCTAACTCTTGAATCAGCAATGCAGCTCTTTTCAAAGCATAAATCGTTATGTTAGGGTCAGTCCCTCTTTCGTAACGGAAAGAAGCATCTGTGTTTAATCCATGACGTTTCGCCGTTTTACGAACTGAAACCGGATTAAAGTATGCACTTTCTAAAAATACATTAGTGGTAGAAGTCTTTACGCCACATTTTTCGCCACCAAAAACACCTGCAATACACATGCCTTCTTCTGCATTGCAAATCATCAGGTCTTTGTCAGACAACTTTCTTTCTGCCCCATCTAAAGTTACAAATTCAGTCCCTTCAGACAATTGCTTCACGATTACCTTATCGCCAATAATTTTATCGGCATCAAACGCATGAAGCGGCTGTCCCATTTCGTGCAACACATAATTGGTCACATCCACCACATTATTAATCGGCTTAGCGCCAATTGTCAATAGGTGATTTTTCAACCAATTCGGACTATCCTTTACGGCAACACCTGAAATAGTAAAGGAAGAATATCGAGGACACGCTTCCTGATCTTCTACAGTTACCGATACAGTTCTTGAAGTATTGGCTACTTTAAAATTAGCTACTGATGGCTTTATTAATTCTGCTGTTTTATCGTATCGCTTCAATACCGCTACTAAATCTCTTGCGACTCCAAAATGTGAAGCGGCATCAGCTCTATTTGGTGTTAAACCAATCTCGATCATCCAATCGCTTTCTACATTAAAATATTCTGCAGCTGGAGTACCTACAACAGCATTGGGATCTAAGACCATGATTCCATCATGTCCTTCCCCTAATCCGATTTCATCTTCTGCACAAATCATCCCTTCAGACACTTGGCCTCTAATTTTTGATTTTTTGATTTTAAACGACTCCCCGTCAATTGGAAATAGTTCTGCTCCGACAGTGGACACCACTACCTTTTGCCCAACTTCCACATTGGGTGCACCACAAACAATACTCAACGGCTCATCGCCACCCACATTTACGGTGGTACAATTTAATTTATCCGCATCAGGATGCTTCACTTTGGTTAAAACCTCACCAATTACAATGCCTTTCAACCCCCCTTTGATGGTTTCTACCTCTTCCATCCCTTCTACTTCTAATCCACAATCAGTTAGATAAGTAGACACTTCTTGAGGGGTAATATCAGCTTTAATGTAATTGCGTAACCAACTGTATGCTATCTTCATGGATAAATGAAATCAAAAATTAAAAAAACAAAGATAAAAAAACGCATAGATAGAATAGGAAAGGTTCGTGATTAATTATTCACCTTCCAGACTTTCACACGTCGATCATCACCTGTGCTAATTAGGTATTTATTGATAGATAGCGGTAGCAATGCATTTACAGAATGGGTATGTCCTTTTGATTTTGGAAATTGAATACGTTGTAAAGGCTTTAAAGTATCTACATCCCACACCTTTATTGTTTTATCACGACTTGCTGAAATAACATATGGCGTGTTGGGAAACTGTTGCAAATTATAAATAGCCCAATTGTGCGCAGGAAATTCATTGACTTTTTGATACATCATTAAGTCCCACTCTACTAAATAAGCTTCTTTTAATCCAACTAATAAATGATGATCGTTGTTGATATACACCAATGAATTAACACCTGAATCATGCGTCAACGTTTGTTTTTTTTGAAAGGTATCAATATCAATTAAGTGTATCAATCCATCTCCGCAACCTACCGCTAATTCACTTCTATTGTTGGAATAGGCTAGTTGCCTAATTTTTTCTTTTGTGAACTTTATTTGACAAATCAATTCAAAGTTTTCTGCATTCCAAATGGAAATACTTCCATCACCTGACGCCACATAAAACTGCTTTTTATCAGCGTTATATTTCATGTCGAACACATAGGCTTTATGCGCTGCGAGCAATTTAATTTCTTTCTTTTGTGCTAAATCCAACACGTGAATTCCTCCACCGGTTTGCCCGACTAATAAAATGTTTTGCTCCGATAAATAACACAAAGAAACAATCATGGCAGGAATTTGAGCGATTACTTTGTGCTCATCGGTTGTTACATTCCATAAGATGACTTTTCGGTCTGACCCCGCTGAGAAAAAGGTTTCAGGCGTTGGACCTTGCTCAAGGGCATAAACTGCTGCTTGGTGTTCGTAGTATTCTTTTACGAAAGTGAGGATTTCTGTCAAAACTGAGATTTTGGGGTAAAATTAAGGGTTTAAAAAATGATACTAAAGAAAAGAGAGGTTAGACCGCTTTGTTGCTAGAATATAGATGTTTGAGTGAAATCTATATTAAGAATAACTGACTGACTAATCATAACTTCCTCCTGTTGATTTCGCTAATTCACACAGAAAATATTTTAATGATTATTACCGCAAAGGGCGCAAAGGATTTTCGCTAAGTTCACTAAGAAACAAGTAGTCTATAATTCACATAAAAGAAGTCTAACTTCTGATCTAACAGCGAAACGGTCTTACTTCTTCCCTACGAAATCCTACTCCAATTCGTCTTTCCTCTTTGTTGTTCTCGAGCGAAGGCCAATATTGGCTGATGCTCTGGCAATTGCAAATTTGGATCCTTATCTAAAATATCTTTGGCCGCATTTCGTGCTATCTCAATCATTTGTCCATCCTTTGCCAAATTAGTAAGCTTTAAATTGACCGGCACTCCGCTTTGTTGAGTTCCTGATAAATCTCCAGGACCACGTAACTTTAAATCTACCTCAGCAATTTGAAATCCATCATTGGTTTCCGTCATGGTTTTCATTCGCAATTTCCCATCGTCCGACAATTTATAACCTGTCATCAAGTAACAATACGACTGCTCAGCTCCACGCCCTACTCGACCTCTTAATTGATGCAATTGTGACAATCCAAAGCGCTCTGCACTTTCAATCACCATCAAAGAAGCATTCGGAACATTCACACCCACCTCAATCACTGTTGTGGCTACCATAATGTGGGTTTCACCATTCACAAAACGCTGCATCTCGAACTCCTTATTTTCATTGGTCATTTGACCATGAACAATACTCACCTGATAATCAGGCCTAGGAAATTTATTCAGTACATCCTCAAAACCTGCTTGTAAGTTGGCATAATCCATTTTCTCGGACTCGTCGATTAATGGATAAACGATGTAGACTTGCCGGCCTAACTTTATTTGTTCTCGAAGTACTCCCCACAATCGTTCTCGCTTATTTTCAAACCAATGTATGGTTTCTATCGGCTTTCTACCAGGTGGTAATTCATCGATTACAGACACATCTAAATCGCCATAAAGCGTCATAGCCAGTGTTCTTGGAATAGGTGTAGCAGTCATGACTAAAATATGCGGTACACCATTGCTATTTTTCTTCCATAAACGTGCTCGTTGAGCTACACCAAATCGGTGTTGTTCGTCAATTACGCACAAGCCCAAATTGTGAAACTTAACTTTATCCTCCAATAATGCATGCGTACCAACTAATATGTGCAATTCTCCACTCTCTAGTTCTTTATGAATAATCCTACGTTCTTTGACTTTTACCGACCCCGTTAGCAATGATATTTTCACTGGCATTCCTTCAAGCATTTCGCTTAATGAGGCATAGTGCTGTTGTGCTAAAATTTCTGTTGGTGCCATTAAGCAAGCTTGAAAACCATTATCAATTGCCATCAACATAGACATAAGCCCCACAACTGTTTTACCGCTCCCTACATCTCCTTGCAGCAACCGATTCATCTGTCGGCCAGTGCCCATGTCTTTTCGGATTTCTTTCAATACTCGTTTTTGAGCGTTAGTCAATTCAAATGCTAAATTCTGTTCATAAAAATGATTGAAATAGTCTCCTATTGAAGGAAATGCAAACCCTCTAGTTTTATTGCTATTGATGAGTTTCAATTTCAACAGTTCCAACTGAATAAAAAACAACTCCTCAAATTTCAAACGAAAAATAGCACGTTTAAGAATTTCCGCATTCTTTGGAAAATGCAATTGAATCAATGCTTTTTCTCTCGACAGTAATTTATACCGATCGATAATATCCGATGATAAATTCTCTGGAATTTTACCAATTATCTGGGTAAATAAGTTCTTCTGGAGTTTGACAATGTTCTTGGAATTAAGTCCCGAGTTATTCAACTTCTCCGTAGAGGCATAAACCGCTTGCAAGGTGGATTGCAGTGTATTTTTGTACTCCACTAATGTCTCCAACTCTGGATGAACTATGCTCAGTGAGTTATTAAAGGCATTGACCTTACCATACAAAACATATTTGACTCCTACACGAACGGTGGATCCTAAAAATTTAATACCCTTGAACCAAACTACCTGAATCCTACCAGTATCGTCTTTGAAGATTGCAGACAAACGCTTTTGACGTGTTGCGCCAATGGTTTCAATGTGAACAAACTCTCCTACAATTTGGATGTAGGGCAAATCAGGATGAAGCTCTGAAATAGTATAGAATTTCGTTTTATCCACATAGCGGAATGGATAATGGGTCAATAAATCACCAAACGTATGAATATTCAACCCCTTTTTAAGAAGCTCGGCCCGCTTAGGTCCAACCCCTTTGAGGTATTCAATAGACGTTTGTAATAATTGACTCATTGCTTAAAAAGATAGTGCATAAAAATAAGGGGATATTTTTAAAAAACTCCCCTAAAATGGCTTTAAATACAGTTACCTATTGGCGTAATTGATTTTTATCTGCTCTACAATGTCTGAAACAGCTGGACAAACCAAAGTGTTTTTATACGTCAAATTTAATATCTGATGCATTTTTCGCCGGTCAGTATGCGGATATTCTCGACAAGCATTTGGACGTGCTTCATACGCCATGCAATAATTATCGTCAGCTAAAAACGGACAAGGAGCAGCAGGAAACACAAAGTCGTGCTCGTCGTCTTCTACTAAATATTGGGTTACAAATTCAGCAGGTCGCATTTTGAAATGCTTCGCCATTCGCTCGATGTCTTTCTGCTGAAAAATAGGTGAAGTGGTTTTGCAGCAATTCCCACAATCCAAACAATCTATTTCATCAAAAACTTCTTCGTGCAATTCATGAAACTGTTGATCCAAATCTTTGGGTTTCTTCTTTTTCAATCGGTCTAAAAAAGTTTTATTCTCTTTTTTATTCTGATCGGCTATTGCAAGTTTATCGGTTAAGAAAGTTGGGATTGGCTTCAAAAGTTAGTTGTTTGATAAAGTAAAGGTCTGAATTTTAGGTTAGGATTGTTGACATAAGAAAAACAATCATTAATTATTTAGAACCAATAAGAAATCGTTACATCTCTTTTCTAGTTTCTAACGTCTAGCTTCTCTTTCACTTTATCGCTCTAAGCACTTCTCTCTTTCCGCCGTCAGGTCCTTTGTGTTTTTCAATGGTCAAGCCTTGTTCTTTCAACACTCTCTTTACATCACCTTTAACACAATAAGTAGACAACACTCCTCCTGGCTTAAGGATAGCATACATTTTTGCAAAAATATCATCAGTCCATAATTCCCCCTGCACCTCAGGAGCAAATGCATCAAAATAAATTAAATCATATTGCTCTGGAGAAAAATCAATGGCTTCTATTGGTGCTTCAATTTTGGTTAAGGTAAATAATTCAGTGATTGCCTTACCTTCATTCCAAGGTGCTAAATGAATTGCTTCGAATAATTCTGTCGCTGATGGATGCAATAATTGATCAGCATAGTTCAGTTGATTCAACAACTCATCCTCCAATGGAAATGCTTCTATCGCATCGTATCGAATGTTCTTTTTTAAACCTTCATTCGCTAATGCTGTCATTAATACGTTGAGGCCGGTTCCCATACCTACTTCCAAAATAGAAATTGAATCTACTTTTTCTGCCACATGCTCTAATCCTAACTCAATAAAAACACGTTGTGATTCTTTTATAGATCCGTGGTAGGAATGATAGTGTTCATCCAAATCAGGAACATACAAAGAATGCGAGCCATCTGCAGTAGTAATAATTTCTCTTTTCAAATCTGTCGCTTTAGTTACAAATGAACCCAAAAAAGAGGGTTATTTTTGTACTCAAATTTAAGAAACAACAAGCGTATGAAATTTCCATTTGATAAAAAAAGAATTGAGGAAGGAATGAACTTCCAAACATACTATAGTTTAACAGAAAAATTAGTGGAAGAAGGTAAAACTACTGGACCTAATCAATCTGAAGATTTAGCGCATTATACAAAACTAAACTTATCTCGAATGAAGCGTTTAGTAAAAACGGCTACTTTGAATGACTTGTTAATTGAGAAAATTAATCAAGTAAAAAGCAAGACTTACTTTTTAGTAATAACAGAAGCTTGGTGTGGTGATGCAGCTCAGAATGTTCCGTTAATTGCCAAGGCTGCCGAGTTTAGTCCAAACATAGAATTGAAAATCATCTTAAGAGATGAGAATCTAGATATCATGGATCAGTATTTGACAAATGGAGGAAGATCTATCCCTAAAGTAATTGCCATAGATGCAGAATCTCTAGAAGTTATGGGTGAATGGGGACCTAGACCAAACGGAGCTCAAGAGCTTATGCTAGAGTTGAAAACCAAAGAGGCTCCTTACACTGAAATTTCAGAAGCACTACAACGATGGTACATCACTGACAAAACGAATTCGTTCCAAGCTGATTTTGGTCAATTAATCGATGCAGTTCTCACACCAACTGAGGCAATAAAATAATCGGCATTACAGTTCTTTAGGTATATTTGTCACTATGAAAAAATCCATACTTCTTATTGGTTTATTTATCGGTATGATTTTACTTTTCTCGTGCAGAAAAGAAGATCAAATCATTGAATCTTCTTCTGCTCAAGTTCGGTTTTCAACCGACAGTATTTCCTTTGATACAGTCTTTACTACCATAGGTTCAGTTACAAAAAACTTTACAATCCACAACCCTTATAAAGAGAGTATCAAGATTAGTTCTATACGTTTAGGAAAAGGTGGGGATTCTCAATTTAGAATTAATATTGATGGATTACCTGGAGCACAAATGGATGTCATTATTCCGCCAAAAGACAGCATTTTTGGTTTTGTAGAAGTGACCGTAGATCCAACAAATGATTTAAATCCATTTTTTATCGAAGATGAAATTCAGTTTTTCACCAATGGTAATGTAAAAAGTTTGAAATTAATAGCCTACGGTCAGAATGCCATTTATTTTACCCCTACTACAGTCATTCAAGGCCTACCACCTTTTAGCATTATTGCAGAAGAAAACCAAACGGTAACTTGGACTAAAGACAAGCCCTACGTTATATATGGATATGCAGTAGTAGATGAAGGAGCTACATTGAATATAGAGGCGGGAACTCGAATCTATTTCCATAACAATGGTGGCTTATGGGTATATCAAGACGCCAATATCCAAGTAAATGGAACACTAAGCGAACCAGTATTATTCCGAGGTGACCGATTGGAGAGAGATTATGATGATGTACCAGGTCAATGGGATCGAATATGGATCAATGAAGGATCAGTAAACAACAACTTCAATTATGCGATCATAGAAAATGCGTTTATTGGCATTCAAGCAGAATATTACCCATTTGCAGAAACGAAAGCCATTTCCAATAACAAGTTAAATCTAAACAACACCATAATTAGAAATGCCTCAGGTTTTGGTCTCCTAGGAACCCTCTATCAAATCGATGCAGAAAATGTGTTGATTGAAAACTGTGGAGAATACAACGTAGCAATAACAGGTGCTGGGACCTACAACTTCAAGCACTGCACTTTTGCAAATTATTGGAACGAATCAAAAAGAGAAACTCCACTATTCTATGCACAAAGCTATCAGAGCTATTCTGAAGGTTTGTTAGTCGGAGAGCCAAATGTCAATGTCAGCAATTCCATTATACATGGCAGCCTAGAAAATGAATGGGATTTTGAGGGATACGATACTAGTTCTGTTAATTTCAATTTTCAAAATTCATTACTTAAAACGAATAAGGTTACCGCGAACAATGCGAGATATGCCAATATGGTAATAAATCCTACGGATAGCATTTTCCAGTCTGTAGGTACTAAAGACTATCACCTAAGGGCAAATTCATCTGCAATCAATATTGGGAATACTCTTATCGGAAATCAAGTCCCATTAGACTTGGAGGGCATTAGTAGAACAGCAGATAGTGCACCAGATGCTGGGTGTTATGAATTTCAATAGTTACAGATTCAAAAGAAACTCAAGCGTATCCACTCCGTCTGCATAATCCCACAAATCGGGATGTTGGGCTTTCCCAAAAGGAACAGCACCTATAAACGATTCTGCATTTGTCACTACGCATTGTATTTCTGAGCGCATCGCATTAATGGTCTGTTTTAATTCTTTTAGATCGGCGTATCGTTCATACAACATAACAGCGACAGGTGAGTTTATTTCTTTCGCTTCTCTGAACAATACAAAACCATTCTCCAGAAGAGGCTCTTTATTCAATAAATAAATCGCTTTATTGTAGTCATAGTTATTGGCGTATTTATTATGGTTTGCCAATTCATTGTACGGATATATTGCTTCAAAAATTCGGTTAATGTCAAAATTCTTAGGAAGGTATATTTTAGAAACATTTCTACAACCCAAACCAAAATAAAGAAACATATCTCTTCCCAATTTTTCTAAATCTTCTTTTGTTTCTTCACCTGTCAATACCGCTAGAGAAGTTCTATTTTTTCTAATAATATGTGGATACTTTCCAAAATAGTGTTCAAAATACCTAGCAGAATTATTACTTCCTGTAGCAATAACTGCATCGACTGAAATCAACCGATCAACAATTTCAAAATAATTAGAAAATTCCGGATCTATCGTAGTCAATACTTCAAGTATAAGCGGCATTAAAAGAGAGTCATCAGAAGCAAGTTTGATAACCGCTTTATGACCACTGAGCACAGTAGTCAAGAAATCATGAAACCCAACCAGAGGAATATTTCCCGCCATGATAATCCCAACTGATTTAGATTTAGTTGTAATTGACAAATCGTACGATCCCAACCAGATATTTAATTTTTCTTCGGTCAATGATTCCCCCCAAGCAGAAAAACTACTTCTAACATTTTCTTCAGTAAACCAACCATTTAATATTTTAGCCTGATGAATAGTCGACTCAACATTATCGTAATGAACTTCATTGATAGACATTACGTCAGGATTCTTCTGCCCATCCACTTTAAATTGTGCCATAAACTGACCCAACTTCTTCATCCCTTCAATTCTACTATTTATAATCATTCTAAAATAATTTCTGACCTAAAATCAATTAAATTTGCACTTCATATAAAAAACTATTTTGCAATTTTTTAGTTTTATACAAAGCTACTAACATAAAAAAGAAAAAGCATGGCAATTGTAATTACAGATGAATGTATCAACTGCGGAGCGTGTGAGCCGGAGTGTCCAAATAATGCAATATATGAAGGAGGAGAAGAATGGAGATTCTCTGATGGAACGACGCTTACAGGCGACTTTCAAAAATTAGATGGAAGTACTGTAGATGCAGAAACAGCAAACGAACCGATTAGTTTAGATTACTACTATATCGTACCAGATAAATGTACAGAATGTGTAGGTTTTCATGATGAACCACAATGTGCGGCAGTTTGCCCGGTAGACTGCTGCGTAGACGATCCTAATTACAGAGAATCGGAGGAGATACTACTTGGAAAAAAAGCAAAAATGCACTTGTAATACAGTGATTGAAAATAGAAACCGTCGTGGCTAGTCTCCGACGGTTTTTTTATTTCCACTATTTTTACAATTCAGATTAATTTTGCACGTTAATTGCAAAGAATGAACTCTATGAAATACTCCATACTATCTTTTATATTCGCTTTAACCTTTCCCAACCTATCTTTTGGTCAATACTATGAAGATATCACTAATTATGAAGAGGAAGAAAAGACCTTAGCTCAGTTGGGTCAGCGTATTCTTAATGCGGCATTATTTCAAGACAGGGATAGTGCATGTAAAGCATTTAAAACCCATTTGAGTAGTTTATTAGCAAAAGACGACAGTATAAAATTACCATTTGATCGAGTAAGCAATTTGATGAAAGTTAGATCAGCTGATAGTACTATACGCGTTTTAACTTGGAGTCTCTTAGATGCCAACAATAGCTATCATTATTTTGGATATGTTCAGCGTTTAAAAGCCGATGGAGACTATTTACTTTATGAGTTGAAGGACCGATCAGAACAAATTGTAGATCCTGAAAAATTAGTTCTAAGTTCTGAAAATTGGTGGGGAAGTATGTATTACGATGTTGCATTGATTAACAATGGACTAAAAGATATGTACACCATTCTTGGTTGGGATGGTAATAATAACATGAGTCATAAAAAAGTAATCGACATCTTTTACTTTGACCGGGACGATAGTTTACGGTTTGGTAGCCCAATTATACGTGAAAGACGAGAAGTATATTATCGCAAGATTTTCGAATTCTCTGCCGAAGTAAGCATGCAAATGGCGTTTCAGCGTCACTTAAATCGCATTATTTTTGAATCCTTGAGCCCTTCTAATCCTTCTTTAGTTGGTGTTTATGAATATTATGGACCTGCATTTATTTTTGATGCCTATAATTGGGGTGGACGCTATTGGGATTATGAAGCTGATATCGATGTAGAGGAAGGATTAGAGAAAAAAGATAAAGCATTTGAAGTAAAGCATAGAGATACCATTCAAAGTAAGAATTTATTTAAACCTTACGGGAAATGATACTATGCTTCAAGTAATTTCTCTATAATAGCATCTATTGATAAACCCTCTGCTTCAGCTTTATAATTTTTAACCATTCGATGACGTAAAATAGCCTTAGACACGGCTTTCACATCCTCTATATCTGGAGCATACTTTCCATTAATAGCAGCATGACATTTAGCTCCTAGCACCAAAAATTGAGATGCTCTAGGCCCTGCGCCCCAGCCGATGTATTGGTTGACGATATCATGTGCCATGGGAGTGTTTGGTCGTGTGCTTGAAGCTAATTTTACAGCATAATTAAGCACATTATCTGTAATTGGAATTTTACGAATCAATTGTTGAAAGTAGATAATTTCTTCAGCTGACATTATTTTATTCACCTGAAATTTAGCCTCTGTAGTCGTTGCTTTAACAACTGCTACTTCTTCTTCAAATGTTGGGTAATCCAACCAAATATTGAACATAAAACGATCCAATTGAGCCTCTGGCAATGGATATGTCCCCTCTTGCTCTATCGGGTTTTGAGTAGCTAATACAAAAAATGGATTTCCCAATGGATAAGTTTTCCCTCCTGTTGTAATTGATTTTTCCTGCATTGCCTCTAACAATGCAGATTGAGTTTTAGGGGGAGTTCTGTTAATCTCATCCGCTAATATCAAATTGGAAAACAATGGTCCTTTGATGAATTTAAAGTTTCTAGTTTCATCTAAAATTTCTGAACCGATAATATCTGAAGGCATTAAATCCGGTGTAAACTGAATTCGGTTAAAAGTTAGCCCTAATACTTGAGAAATCGTATTCACCAAAAGCGTTTTAGCCAATCCAGGAACTCCAACTAACAAACAATGTCCGTTACTAAAGATAGAAATCAAAACATTCTTCACGACCTCTTCTTGCCCTACTATGACTTTACCAATTTCTGCATTTAACGCTTTGTATTTCGTTACTAATGCATCTACCGCTTCCACTTCTGACTTAAAATTCAATTCAGACATATTTACTCGTTTTATTGTGGTGATTTTTTCAACCAATTGTTTCTATAATCGCAATCAGTATACTTCTCATTCATTTTTATATAAGATGTCTCTAATCGATCTTGTATCCATTTTTGAACCACCTCCTGCTCTTTTTGTTGGGTGGCCACATTTTTCAACTTCTGATAATCATCATTCAAGTTCGCTGTATGTGGCTCAGTTCGCTTTATCAATTTTATTATTCTATAACCTTCTCTATTTCGCTGATCTGAAGTAGAAAAAGCTGTAGAAATTTCACCTACTTGCATTTTATCAATAACAAAAAACAAGGAAGGATCTAGCTGATCGGCTTGAAAAACTGAAGTTCCTGAATAGGGATTTAATATCAACCCTCCGTTGTTTTTAGAATCCTCATCCTCTGAATATTTCTGAGCCATTTGAGAAAAAGTAATGGTATCATTTTCAATAACCTTAGCTACACTATCCAATTCCTTCTTTAACCTTTCTAGTCCAGCATAATCTATGGTTGGTTTAATTAAAATATGACGAACATTTACCTTTTCACCTTTCCGATCTATCAACTCTACAATATGGTAACCATATCGCGTTGAAAAAACCTCCGACACTTGTCCAGGCTTTAGCTTAAATGCAGCTTGAGCAAATTCTGGTTCAACTTCAGCTCTCCCAATGTAACCAATCTCTCCACCCTTCTTAGCAGACCCCTTATCATCCGAATATAAAACTGCTAAGGTAGAAAGCTTTTCTCCTTTTCTAATTCGCTCTTTAAATTCGCGCAATCGCTCTTTCGCATATTCTTTACTCTCTTCACTAATTGGTGCATATTTTACAATTTGAGCCACCTCTACCTCTGAATTGATTAAAGGCAAACTGTCCTTTGGAAAAGAATGAAAGAATTCAGCAACCTCAGAAGGAGTCACCGATACATCAGCAGTGATTTTATCTTGCATGGTTTGTACCAATAACTGTTCTTTTAGAGACTCCCTTAATTCTGATTTAATCTGATCAATTGATTTCTTATAGTAAGCCTCTAGTGCTTTTTCGCTCCCAATTTGGCCAATAAAATACCTCAACCTTCTTTCCATTTCAGATTCCACTTGTCCATCTGACACTTCGATACTATCAATTTTAGCTTGGTTCAATAATAACTTCTGGAACAATAGATCTTCCATTATAATACACCTCAAATCATCAGTCACTTTCTCTCCTTGAGATAAGTATTGTAAGTACTGAGTTTCTAATGAACTTTTAGTTACAATTTCATCTCCAACTATTGCGATTACTTCATCTATGACTTGTCTGTTCTCCGGCTGGGCTACTAACGAATTAGAGAAAGCCAGCACCATCATTAGTCCAATTGTGGTTATCGCCTTTATCATTTTAATCTTCATAAATTTCAAATTGCTTTTTACGAAGAGCTTCCTCGTATATACTTTGTTTCATTTTCGCAATCAACTTTAACTTGCGTTGATTTAACAATATTGACCTTATATCGTCTCTTGCAAATTCTAAAGGTGAAATTCTAGACTTTACTTTATGGTCGAGTACATTTATAAAATAAGTTCCAGTAGAGTCGCTCCATTCCTTAGTAGGATTACTTCGAATAAACCCTTCTTCATCCTCAACATTTAAACCCGTCAATTTTCTAAAATCAGAAAATAATAACCAATCCGTTGTATCCAATGAATAAACTTCTGCAAATTGCACACAATACTCTTCCAACTCTTTCCAATCTTTCTCTTTGCTCAGTTGAATTGCTTTTCTCAACTTCTCCACCTTTGGGGCCTCTTTGGAGACCTTCACAAAAACGGCCTTCAAAATATTGTTCTTCAATTCAAAATTCGCTGAATTCTGAGTGTAGTACTCTTGTATCTCTTGGGAAGTTATTAACGTATCCAGGTTTTGCTCTACTAGTCTTTTCTCGTAGTTAAATGTAATTAAAGAGTTTCTATAATTTTCTAATTGCTTTTCAAAGTCCTTTTGCTCAATACTTAAATTCAATTCAGCCTTTTTCAACAATAAATTATCCTTAATCCATTTATCGATATAGGCATTGGCCACTGCAGTACTATCCTCCGGTGACATCTCAGTATTGAATAACTCACTTATATCCTTCTCATATAAATTTTTATCAAATACAGAAGCAATCAATTTCCCATCTTCTTTAGATTTGAAATAATTACAAGAAGCAAGTGCAACAAAACACAGTGCAATTAAAACTACTTTAGGTTGATTTAAAACCACCTCTATTTTATTGAATTCAATACGTCCTGATTCACTTCAACTGGATAGGTCTCTCGTAAAGACTGAATCCATTCTTTTTCTAAAGAATCTTGATAATCAGAAGTAATTTTCCCTCTTATTTCTTCAATCGATTTAGCTCCTGGCTCTATCACACCTAATATTTCAATTACTGCATATTTTCCATCAATTGCTATCGGTTTTGACAAACTAGGGACCCAATTAACTTTATCGATGTATGGATTATCTTGGGAAGCATATTTCCCTTCTAATACCTCCAAATTCAACTGAGATGTTTCATTGATCATTTTCTTAATATCTTCTGGAGTCCAGTCTTTATTAATTCTCTTTCTTACTAACTTATAGGTGTTATTGGCAATTTTTAAATCATTGGCAACGTAAATAACAGCATCAACACGTTCAGGCCATTGATAGTCCATAATATTGTCTTCGTAAAACTGTTTAAATCCATTGGTATCGATGATTGCTTTATTCCAAACTTGATCTTCAGTTAATTCAAACAATAAAATTCCATCGTGGTATTCTTGAACCAAAGCTTTAAATTCAGGATATTTTCTTTCCAATTGAGAATCTTCATAATCCAACATTGTCTCATTAATGAAGTGATTATACTGCTTATTAATTAATATCTTGCGATCCTGCTTTCTCAAATCAGGTGTTCTTTTTACCAAGAAATCAATAAAGTCTTGATTGGTTATTTGCTGATCTGCAAATGTTGCCATTACTTGATTGGACTTTTTAATCCCTTCTCCATTCCACTTTTTATCTTCAAACTCCTCTCCTAAACTATAAAATGGCTTTAGATTATTCTTCATTTCTGTAAAAGAGTATTCCTTTTTCAAACGATTCACAACCGCCTCCGTGGTGTATAGTTTCTTTGCATCACGAGACAAATTCTTTTCGATTTTTGATTCCATTTCATCATACGAAGGAATTGGGAATGCTTTGATTCGCTTTATAATATGATATCCGAATTGAGTTTCAAAAGGCTCTGAAAAGTCGCCATCTTCCTCTAACTCGAAAGCATTATCTTCAAAAGGCTGAATCATTTTCCCAGTACCGAATGGAGGTAAGACTCCACCACTTTTAGCCGTTTTATTATCTTCAGAATAAAGAGAGGCTAATTCTTCAAAAGATTCTCCTGCTTTTAATTTCGCATAAATTTCATCGATTTTCTTTTTGCTATCCGAAACAGCAATATCCTTTACCGACTCTTCTTTAGCACCATCATTAAATCGAACTAAAATGTGTGCGACTTGAATGTCACCTCTTGCCTTTCTCTTATCAGTTACCTTAATTATATGATAACCATAGGACGTTCTTATAATATCACTAATTTCTCCTACTTCGGTACCATAGGCCGCTTTCTCAAATGAATAGACCATAAACATAGCAGTAAAGAAGCCTAAGTCACCATTATTGTTTCTAACGGATGGATCTTCAGAATACTCTTTAGCTACCGCAGCGAAATCTTCTCCTGCTAGCACTTTTTTTCTAGCCTCCTGAGCCTTTTTATAGGCTTTTAATGTATCTGCAGCTGATGCGGTTTCATCTACTCGAATTAAAATATGAGAAGCCCTAACCTCTTGCTGCAATCGCTCATAGGTCTCCTTTTTTAATCGTTCTTTGGTTTTCTCATCAGTTAAATAAGGCTGTGCCAGTTGTTTTCTATAACCTTCAAGCTCCTGAACAAATGTAGGTAAGGTATCCATTTGCAAATCCATAGCTTGCTTTACTTTTAACCTAAACTTCACGTATAAATCCAGATATTCTTCGGGGCTGCTTTTAGCCACCTGAGTGTTGGAGTTATTTTTCTCATACACTGACTTAAACTCCGACAACAAAACTTTATCCTCACCTATTGTTAATAAAACAGGATCCTTTTCTTGACCAATTGCTACGTTTATAGAAATGGCCGCAGCCGCAAATAATAGATTTTTATAGAAATTCATACTGTTAAATATTGGGTAATTAAACTTTATTATCTGGTTAATATTGTTTCTTATCGACTATAATTCGGAGCCTCTCTTGTAATAGCTACTCCATGAGGATGACTTTCTCTGATTCCAGCATTGGTAATGCGGATGAATTGAGACTTTTTCTGCAATTCTTCTACAGTACTGGATCCACAATACCCCATACCTGCGCGTAAACCACCAACTAATTGATAAATCACTTCTGATATATTTCCTTTATAAGGCACTCTAGCTGATATTCCCTCCGGTACTAATTTAGCAATATCGTCTTCCATATCTTGAAAGTATCGGTCTTTTGATCCTTTCTGCATGGCCTCAATACTGCCCATTCCTCTATAGGCCTTAAATTTTCTTCCCTCATATATAATTGTTTCACCAGGAGATTCTTCTACTCCTGCAAACATTGAACCTGCCATTACTGTATTGGCACCTGCTGCTATTGCTTTTACAACATCTCCTGTAAAGCGTAGTCCTCCATCAGCAATAATTGGCACTCCTGAACCTTTCAATGCTTCAGCAACAACTAAAACAGCCGATAATTGAGGAACTCCCACTCCTGCAATAACCCTGGTAGTACAAATAGAACCTGGGCCTATACCTACCTTAACGGCGTCAGCTCCAGCTTCAGCCAAAGCCAATGCAGCTTCTCCAGTTGCAATATTCCCAACCACGACTTGTAACTCTGGAAATGTAGACTTTACTTTTTTTAGTGTTTCTAAAACAGCTTTAGAATGGCCATGTGCAGTATCTATAACTACTGCATCAACTCCAACTGCAACCAATGCAGTAATTCTATCCACAACATCAGCGGTTACACCTACAGCTGCAGCAACCCTCAAACGACCAAATTCATCCTTACATGCATTTGGACGTTCTTTCAACTTAATAATATCTCTATAAGTAATTAGACCAACTAACTCATTGTTTTCATTGACCACCGGCAATTTTTCAATCTTATGCTGTTGTAAGATTGATTCAGCCTTTGAAAGATCAGTACCTTCTTGAGCGGTAATCAATTCTTGAGTAGTCATAATATCTGCTACTTTTTTATTGAAATCCTTTTCGAATCGCAAATCTCTGTTAGTTATAATTCCTACTAACACATTTTGATCATCAACTATAGGAATTCCACCAATCTTATTTTCACGCATAATTTTCTTAGCATCGAAAACGGTGGCACTGTCATGTAAGGTAATGGGATCTTTTATCATTCCACTTTCCGAACGCTTCACTTTTCTAACCTCCCCTGCTTGAGCTTCAATACTCATATTTTTGTGCAGCACTCCTATTCCTCCTTCTTGTGCTATCGCAATTGCCAACGCAGATTCAGTCACAGTATCCATCGCGGCAGAGACGATTGGAGTATTCAATTTAATCTTTTTGGTAAACATCGAAGAAATTACCACTTCTCGTGGCATAACTTCTGAATATGAAGGCACCAATAGGACATCGTCGTAAGTCAATCCTTCAGCGATAAATTTTGTCGGTTCTGCGTTTTTCATAATCGGTGAAATTCTTTATAAATAGGGGCAAAATTAACAATTTTAAGCCAGCTAAAAATTTAAAAAAAACAAAAAAAGACCCTGACTAGATGAAACTAATCAGGGTCTTTCATGTAATTATAGATTAAATTACCTTACAATGGTTAAAGTTCCTTTTCTTGAACGCTCTTCCCCATTCGAATCTATGAATCGAATCGAGTATACATAAGTTCCTATTGGAGCATACTTTCCTCCACTCAATGAACCATCCCATCCTTTGTAATAGTCATTGGTTTCGAAAACAACTTCTCCCCATCGGTTGTAAATAATCATCTCATACCTTGTGAAATCAAAGTAAACCCCTTCAGGTCTAAACACATTATTTACCGCAGTACCAGGAGAAAAAGCATTCGGAATGTACATTGCAGGCTGCATATTTGTGCAAACCGCGTTTGATAAAGCCATTCCTGAACCTATTGAAGGATCAGAAGGAACTCCTCTTCCATTCTCAACGGCTACTACATAATAACAATACTGTCCATTTTTAAGGAAGTTATCCTTGTCGTCTAGGTAATCAGAAACATCATCCGTATAGGTAATAACATTCCCCATTCCTGGCTCTACATATAACGTATCATAAGCATCTACGCCAAACTTATTCTTCTCTGCCTTGTAGATTAGGTAATAATCTACTCCGTTGGCCCAATCTTCATATGCTGTCCACTTCAAAGTATTGGTTAAAGCCAAGTTATCCGTAGTATTAACCAAGTAAATAGACTTACCTAAATTAGAGGCGATAGACAAGTTTCCGCAAGAATCCAGCGCGTTTATTCTATAGTAATAGCTACCTTCATCAGAAACTACATTATAGTCTGAGAAATTAACAGCACCATCTACTACTGCATCTGTTCCTACTTGATCAATTTTAACCAATGCGGAAGAATCTACTCCACGGTAAATGGCATATCCTTTAACCAATGCTGCTGTATCCACATAGCATTGAATTTCTATAAAGTTTGGAGAATTAACATATACAGAGTGCATGTATTGATATGCAGGAGGATCAGGATATTCAACAAATTCATATGTTAAATTAGAATTTGAAAAGAATGGCCCAGCTCCATTTAAATCAAGCGCTTTTACATAGTAGTAATTATCTCCTGATTGGACACCTTCATGTGTAAAAACATTTCTAGTTGTTGAACCAATTTTCACAAAATCAGCAAACACCTTTGTTTGAGATGCGTATATCTCATACAACACCTCTGAACCAGATCTGAACCAATCGTAACGATTCCATGTCAACTCCACCGCAGAATCACAAATCAAGAACCTACTGTCGATATCAATTGTGGTAGCTTCATCGAATGGTCCGTCAGACGGAGCGTTACAAGAATCAAGGGCAGATATAATGTAAGTATAAGTAGTGTCGTCTGCAATGTTACTATCGTCAGTTACAAACAATGTATCTTTCCCAACTATTTGTGTTAAATTAGTTACAGGATTTAAAGTTAATGGTCTATCTACCTTATAGCTCGCAACATCATTTGCTGGATTTGGAGACCAAACTATTTTTACTACCAGATTATTTATATCAGTATAGTCATATGTTACATAATCAATAAACTGCTTATCAGGCCCTTTTCCATTTACATATGCAGTAGTTGTGGTATTAGAAATTGAGTAACATCCTGAAGTATCAAGCACTTGAATTGAATGAACTCCATCTTCTCCACACACCCCTCTACTAGTAAATGAAAAAACACCTTGAGCTACTGACCCTTCAACATAAACTCCGTTTGTTGTATCTCTAATGATTTCAAAAGGGTTTATATAAGAAATACCTGGATCAGTCCACGACAAATCAACCTCTGGCACCCCCAATAAATTGGACGTACCTGTTAATTTAATCGGCGAAACAAAGTATCCATTCAAAATAGAATCTTTGGGTTGATTACAATAATTAGAAACTGAAACTACTCGATACTTTAAGTCACCAAGTGGAGATCCATCTGTGAATGTAGTTATATTGTAGTCTGTGATTTCGCCACCAGGCAAAGTTGCCCATGTAGTTCCATTCAATCGCTGCACTTTATACTTTTCAAAATTATTCTTAGGATTGTCTGGTTTCAACCATTCCAATTCAACAACCCCACCCACATATCTGACGCATCTGATATCAGGAGAAGAAACAACAAAAGTATCGGGTAAGCTACCAGTTACTACATTAAACATACTTGAACGAGCCGATTGCCCTGCACCCGCCTTCGCAACTACATAAAAATCATAAGATGTTTGAGGACCTACATTGTAATCAAATGAGGTAACGGGCACATTTCTAGTCCCGATTTTAGTAGTCACACCATTCTCAACAATGTAAAACTCATACTGAGTAATAGCGCCTGCACCAAACCCTAAAAATGGAGTCCAAGTGATATTGGCAGTAACAATACAGCTTCCTGACAACGAAACGCTAGCTTGGGAAGTCTTAATAACTTCTGATTTTGTTCCTGCTACAGCCTTATTACAAGTATCATAAGGAATTATTACATAATACTTAGCACCTAGATCGGCTCCTGCTCCTACATGAATAAAAGTGTCTTGAGGCACAATTACACTATCTAGCTTATTCATCAAGGCACCTGTCGCATCCGATTCATAGATTACATATGAATCAGCAGAAAGTCCCAAAACTGCCCACTTCAAGAAAACATCACCATTTGGACGAACCAATGTTTCAATTAATTTTGGCTTTGCAGGCGGCACAATAGATTTCATATTCTTTGTCACCACATTACTAAATGACTCACAATTGGCCAAGGTATCCCTAGTTGCAATCTTAAACGAAACAGAATCGTCACAGACAGGGCTTTCTCCTGTCCATTTAAATTTAGAGGTATCTGTCTCCATGATGGAATCTATCAACAACCAAGGCCCTGAGTTATGTGGCGAGTGACGCTGATAAATATAAAATACACCATTCCACGACTCTAGCATCGAAGAAGCCATTAATAAAGGCTTTCTAGGATTGTAATTAGGGATGGTATTAAATAGTGACTTCCAACTAAGTGTAACTTTAGTTTGAGGAGCATTAGGATCTCCAGCTGGTAACGTCCCAGAATGCACCGCCTTCAAACGATTAGTTGTCGCATATAATGGAGAGAAATCAGAAGTATCAGACCCACCACAGCCATATCTAGTTTTCATTCTAAATGCCACTTCTTGACCAGGAGGGAAAGCACTCGCTGGAATAGTATATGAGCCTTCATAATCTGTCAAACCAAAAGCGATAGGATTAATTAAATTAGTATAAGGAACATTTGAACCCGCTGTTCTTTGAGAAAGGAACAGTTGATAAGAATGAAATGAATTGGTCGTATCAGGATGCACTGGCCCAGTCCAACTAATAACATAACTTCCGTCATCCAATTTATTGACACAACGAATAACAGGAGGCCCTAACGGATCGGGCGCTTTAAGTGTAATATTAATAGTGGGGTAGTTAATTGCAGGTACAGGACAGAAGTCATCGTACACTTTCATAACGAATGTAAATCGTCCTGAAGATAACTGCTGAACACCCACTGGATTTAGATGGTCACAAGTCGTTTGCCAATTAAATCTAGTTCCTACAGTAGAGAGCCCTCTCAGTCTTTTTACTGGAGCTCCTGATGGGGCAGGAGTTAGAGTTGCACACGGCTTAATTGGGCAATTACCTTGCGGATCATTAAAAGACTTATCAAACTGATAACCTGTCGGCTCAACCGAAACTTCGGTCAATGATGTTACGGAACAAGGACTAGTATTGGAATCAACTGCTAAAAATGGAATAGAAACAAAATCTCCAGCATAAACAATTGTATCCAAACTATTTGAACCAGCAGCAGCCCCAATTTGAACAAACGGCGGCTTATTAGTTTCGTTAACTGTAACCGGACTACCATTTATGACAGCGGTGTATGTAATTTTAGGACATCTAAAAATATTAAATGGCATATCTCTAAAAATAGTACCTGTCTTTACCCTCTTTCCTGTAATTGGACTTATCCCCCATGCATCAACTTGCGCAGAAGTAACGTAAATACCAGCAATATTAGCAGGCACACTTGGAGGCAATATTGTAAACATTCTAATTTCTCCTGTTAATGGATCGATGGTCGCTGACTTGTTTAGCGGATTCATCGCTGGTGTTGGCGTAGGATTAGCCAAAGAAAAGCCTGCTGCCCAGTTATTAATAACAGGTTGATATTGCGTTGTGCTTGAGCTTGAGTTCACTACGTTTGCCCAGTGATAAGACAATGAATCCAATTCATCATCAGTCGCATTGTGATTAAACTGAAAATCATACCCCTCACAAATAATCACCGAAGGAGATTCTTTAAACTGAGGAGAACTATCATAGCATGGATCTTGGGATGCTCGCCCATCACCATACATAATTGCCTTAAACATAGCAGAAGACCCTAAATTGGATAAGTTCTCTACATCACCAGAACGACAACAAGGTGCAGTATATCCAAACACCCAACCTGCAGTAGTACCGGTACCACTTGGTGGCTTACCACTCAAGGTAATAGGCTGAGAACGGTAAGAGTACTTTTCTAAAGTTCCTCTATCCTCTGTAACGCAAGAAATGGGTTGTGGCGAACCTGCACAACCTGTACAAAGAGGCGCAACTGAAGCACCTCCATTAGGTCCTAGAGGAGTTCCTGGGTCTGGCGGAACAAAAGTCATTGTGATTTGACTTAAAGCCCCATTATTGGGCAATGGCGTATTGTAAACCCTTAAAGTAACGGGACCTGTCCCAATATTAGCAGAGGTGCTATTACAATCTCTATAATAATCCATATAGAAAATGTACTTCCCTGTCCCTTGAATACACCTCCAATAGACTTCACCTCCTACATAGTGAGAGGCAAAAGAACTGGAAATGGCTGAGATAAAAATCAACAGCAGCAAACTTATCTTTTTCATAGTCATTAAATTAAAACGTAAGTAGTTTCTTTTACGTCCAAAAGACGAGTAAAACTACAATGGTTGCCGCAATTTCGAAAAAAAATTCGACTTTCTCTGACAATCGATTACTGTTTTAATATTTTCTTCGTCACCACTCTCCAATTCGTCTCAATTCTAAGAATGTATAATTGTTTAGGGAGAACACTCAAATCTATGAATGAACCACTATTTGGCAATGCTTCTAATTGTCCATTTAAGTTATAAACACTAACGCTTTTAATACTTTCATTCTCATGGAGTCCACTTATACTTAAATTACCATTTGTTGGATTAGGGTAAATAGACAGCTCAGAAATGGATGAATTCAGCTCTTTACTGCTCACCACAGAAATAATATAAGGTTGACTTCGGAACACACATCCTCCAATGGTTACCTCTACTTCGTATCTGCCAGTATCCGATATTACTATAGCATTTCCTGATGCATTGACTATCAACACTCCATTCTTATACCACTGTAAATTCCCATTCAATGGATTCGACAAGCTTAAAGTACTGTCTTTATAGTTTAAATTAAACTGTACGGTGTCAGTCTGACCGGCAGAAATAACATTACTATACTGTGATGTTACATCCCATGTACAAATCGAATCTCGATGTTTTAATCTGATGGCATACTCTTGATTAGGGTCAAGTTGATTCATAGGAATAAATCCTTGACCAATATGATTAGTAATATATTCAATTGGTTGTGTAAAAAAGGAAAAAGACCATTGTGACCCTTTAAGCCTCTGTCCTAAATACACTTCGACACTATTAAACCTATTAGGATTATAATTTGTGAGTTCATAAAAGAAATTTATGCTAGCGCTCGAAGTATCAAAACAATAAACTTTAGGCGGTTGGGGAACTTCAGGTAACTTAATCGTCACATTTAAACTAGCATAATTCATTGCAGGCACAGGGCAAAAATCATCGTATATCTTAAATACGAACTGAAAGTTTCTCCTCGCATCCGCTTGCATTGAGGCACCCAACTCCATCAAATGTGCACAATCTGCTTTCCAATTAAACTGGGTTTCGACTATTGAGTTTCCGACAAGACGCGCAGGGCGCCCTATCGGTGCTGGATTTAATATTGCACAAGGCGGAAGCAAGCAATTTCCATTCGTATTCGAAAAGCTAGAATCAAATTGAACTCCACTAGGCTGTATAGAAACTTGAGTCAATAAACCAGTATCACAAGGACTGGCATTGGTATCTATCACTACATAATCAAATTTCAGAGAATCCCCTATAATAATTGTAGTATCAATACTTTTTGCCTCTCTACCACTACTCAAGAAAACAAATGGTGGTTTATTTACTTCATTCACAGTTCGAGGATTACCATTTATATCGTTGAAGGTAAAAAAGATGGAAGGGCACCTAAAAATATTAAATGGCATATCTCTATAAATGGTACCTGTCTTTACCCTCTTCCCTGTGATTGGACTTACCCCCCATGCATTAACTTGTGTAGAAGTAACGTAAATACCAGCAATATTAGCAGGAACACTTGGAGGCAAAATAGTAAAAAATTTTACATTCCCTGTTCTACTATCTATAGTCGCCGATTTGTTGAGCGGATTCATGGCTGGTGTTGGCGTAGGATTAGCCAAAGAAAAGCCTGCTGCCCAGTTATTAATAACGGGTTGATAATGTGTTGCACTTGAACTTGAATTCACCACGTTTGCCCATTGAAATGACAAAGAGTCCAGCTGTTCATCATATACTCCATGATTAAACTGAAAATCATACCCCTCACAAATAATTGCAGACGGTTCTTCTTTAAATAATGGAGAACTATCATAACATGGATCTTGAGATGCTCGTCCGTCACCATACATAATTGCCTTAAACATAGCAGAAGACCCTAAATTGGATAAGTTCTCTATATCACCAGAACGACAACAAGGTGAAGTATATCCAAACACCCAACCTGCAGTAGTACCGGTACCACTTGGCGGTTTACCACTCAAGGTAATAGGCTGAGAACGATAAGAGTACTTTTCTAAAGTTCCTCTATCCTCTGTAACGCAAGAAATGGGTTGAGAAGAATTCGCACAACCTGAACAAAGTGGAGCAACTGAAGCACCTCCATTAGGCCCAAGAGGAGTTCCGGGATCTGGCGGAACAAACGTCATTGTGATTTGACTTAAAGCCCCATTATTGGGCAATGGCGTGTTGTAAACCCTTAAAGTAACGGGACCTGTCCCAATATTAGCTGAGGTGCTATTACAATCTCTATAATAATCCAGATAGAAAATGTACTTCCCTGTCCCTTGAATACACCTCCAATAGACTTCGCCTCCTATATAATGGGAGGCTGAAAGTTGAAGTGAAAATAACAACAAAATGGCTAGAAGTAGGTTTTGACTTTTCATAGATTGTTTCAGTTTGTGCTAATTTAATATCAATTTAGACTCCAAACAACTCCAATAGGTTGCACTAGAAAAGTTTAATCTAATCAAGACAAATCCTTACCCACCCAATAGAACAATCAACCGACAACCAACTCACTCAATGAATCTATTTGCAGGTACTTATTGGCCAATTCTTTTACCTCTTCCTTGGTCAAATTCTTCACCGTTTGAAGATACCTCTCAAAATAGTCATAATTCAATTCACTATCTTTTATCAACTGGTATTTATCCATCTGAGCAAATGGCCCATCCACACTTTTCAAAAAACTACCTAATACGTAATTCTTAACCAATTTCAGTTCTTGATCAGTAATTAATTCTTCTTGAAGCAACTTTATCTCTTTATAAATCTCGGCCAACGCAGCATCCTTTACTTCTTTACCCACCTCAGTAGTCAAGAAAAAGTAGCCAGTATGTTTTAACGCGACAATGGCTGAACCAATTCCGTAGGTATACCCTTTATCTTCTCGAATATTTGCCATCAATCTCGACCCAAAGTACCCCCCAAAAATGGTCGATACCATTTGCATTTTGACATAATCCGTATGCGTTCTATTAAAAAGCGACTTTCCAATACGTATAGCAGATTGCACCGCATTGGGCTTTTCGATGTATTGCTTACTTGCACGCATCTCCACCATTTTTGGGAAAGAAACCATTGAATTAGGTACCAACTCTATGGGCGAAAAAGCATTGGATATTAACTTTAAAACCTGCTCATTGACATCTCCAGAAGCTTGAACACGCATACCTTTTGAAAGCAGCTTTTGAGTGTAAAACTCAACAATGTCAACCAACCTCAAACTATCATAATCGACCAATTCTACCGTGGAGGCATAAGGATGAGCCGAACCAAAAATTAATGCTGGGAAACGCTTTTTAGCTACATAACTAACACGCTCCAAGTTAACTTTCATTTTTTGTTTTTGGTTATTGATGTAATTGTCCAACTCTTTTTGGGGAAATTTAGCATTCAAGAGAACATTTAGAAGGAGTTCTAGAACTTGTTCCACATTTCTACTCAGACAAAACACCGACAAACTAGTACGATCAAAGTTAACCTCAGTATTGACATATGCCCCCAACGTATCAAAGGCTGTAGCTATCTGGTTAGCCGACATAGAGTCGGTACCTTTATCTATTAAATCGGCTGCGGCAAAGGCAATTGCCGGATGGCTAGCATCGACAACACCTGCATTCATTATAATTTCTAACTTTAATACCTTTTCCGTACCAGCGTTGATATAACCGACCTCAACCCCATTTGACAAAACTAATTCTTGAGCTTGAAGAACTTTAACTTCTTCAATTGATTTAAAAACAGGCGGAATTTTTCTATCTATCATTTCGATTTATTCGATTTATAATACAATGTTGAACAATTGGTAGGAACTAACACTTGCTGACAATATGCTTGAATTTGATCAGTTGTTACAGCTTGGTAAAAATCCATTTCTTGGTTGACTAGTGAGGCATCAACTATTAGCTCAGCTATAGCCAAGCCCATCGCTTTATTTAAAACTGATGTATTCCCAAATGCATGAGCCGACTCTACCTTATTTTTAACTTTCCGCAGCTCCAAATCACTTACCCCATTCTTATTGAGCAGCTCTAATTCTCTATGGATCGCATCTTCCACTTTCTCTAAAGAAACCCCTTCATTAGCAGTAGCAGATATTACAAACAAGCCCTCATCCATATCTCCTGTAATATAAGCGTTAACATTAGAGCACAACTCTTGCTCTTTAATCAACGATTCAAACAAACGAGAAGAGTCTCCTCTTGATAATATATCGGAAACTAAATCAATCGCATAATAATTAGGATCAACTCGATTACAAATGTGATATGCTTTATAAATGGCATCGGAAGGAACGTCTCTTTCAACAGTCAAACTTCTCGCTTGCAATTGCTTTGGCTCCTTAGGCAGGTCTCTCGGCACAATATCTCCTTGTGGAATATCCCCAAACCACTTTTCTGCCAACTTTTCAATCTGTTCTTTAGAAATATCTCCTGCTACAGAAAGTATTGCATTATTGGGTCGATAATGTTTAAAGAAAAAAGACTTTACATCTTCCATCGTTGCCTCCTCGATGTGTTTAATTTCTTTACCAATTGTAGCCCATTTATATGGGTGGCGAGTATAAGCCAAAGGTCTAAGTAGCAACCAAACATCTCCATAGGGCTGATTTAAATACCGCTGCTTGAACTCTTCAATAACTACATTGCGCTGTACTTCCAAACTCTTTTCTGTAAACGCCAAGCTCAACATTCGATCAGACTCTAACCAAAAGGCAGTTTCAATATTCTCTTTTGGTAGTGTAATGTAGTAATTCGTGATGTCGTTGGATGTAAATGCATTATTTTCACCACCGACCTCCTGTAATGGAGAATCATAATTTGGAATATTTACAGAGCCTCCAAACATTAAATGCTCAAATAAATGAGCAAACCCTGTTTTTGACTCATCCTCATCTCTTGCACCGACATCATACAATAAGTTAAAAGCCACGATAGGCGTTGTTTCGTCACGGTGAACAATTACTCTCAAGCCGTTCTTCAACGAAAACTTTTCAAATTGAATCATTAAAATTTATATTTTTCTTGTGTGATTGATTGAATAGAAGCTTCATATTCTTCTAATAAATTCTTAAAAATTTGATCAACAGGTAAAATCTCATCGATCAAGCTGGCAACTTGTCCAACCTCTAGCTCCCCATCTACCAAATTTCCCTCAAACATACCTTTTTTAGCTCGACCTTTGCCCAACAACTCCAATAACTCTTTAGGAGAAGCTCCTGATTCTTCCAATTGGACAACAGATTGAAAGAATTCATTTTTTAACAACCGAACTGGAGCCAGTTGTTTTAGTCGAAGTTGAGTTGATCCCTCTTTCGCTTCTACAATTAAGTTTTTATAGTTGATGTGTGAAGACGCCTCCACAGATGCTGCAAACCGACTGCCCATTTGAATTCCATCGGCTCCTAAAGCCATGACCGCATGCATAGCTGCTCCAGTTGCTATTCCTCCCGCAGCGATTAAAGGAACCTTTATTACTCGTTTGACCTCAGGAATTAAACAGAGCGTAGTGGTTTCTTCTCTTCCATTGTGTCCTCCAGCTTCAAATCCTTCCGCAACAACGGCATCTACACCGGCTGCTTGAGCCTTCATAGCAAAATAAGCGCTTGAAACTACATGAACTACTGTAATTCCATGTGACTTTAATTGAGCTGTAAATTGGGCGGGACTCCCAGCAGAAGTAAATACAATGCGCACACCTGCATCTATTATAGTCTGGATTTGTGCTGTGGCATAGGGAGAAAAAATTGGCACATTAACTCCAAATGGTTTATCCGTGGCCTGTTGAGTACGATGAATATGTTCTTCTAACAGTTCAGGTTTCATTGAGCCTGCTCCAATCAATCCTAAACCTCCTGCATTACTGACAGCGGCCGTTAATTTCCAACCACTATTCCAAACCATTCCTCCTTGAATAATGGGATATTGAATGTTTAGCAATTGGGTAATTTTATTTTTCATCCTGTAACGCTTTAAAAGTCGCCTAAATTAAACAATCACTATCTGTTACCTCAAGGTTTTTCTTTAAATTTCGTTAACAATTAAAGTTTTTTTTTACATTTGTAGCATGAGAAAAATACTAATTTTCATAGGGCTTGCTATATCAAGCATTTGCGTTAACGCGCAATACAATCTAGACGTTGGGGTTTCACTAGGTGTTTCCAATTACCTAGGTGAGCTAGGAGGGCCTAATGGTGATCCAAAAAACAATTTCACCGATCTGAATTTGCAAGCTACAAGATTTGCAGGTGGAGGTTTTGCGAGGTATCGTTTCCACAATCGATTCGCAGCCAAAGCTGCATTGAATTACATTCGATTAACGAGTGCAGACAGCCTAACAGATGAACCAACCAAAAGAGCTAGAAACTTAAGTTTTAAAACAGATGTCATTGAACTATCCACAACAGTTGAGTATTACTTCTGGACCATTGGTGATCTGAATCGAACTGGTCGATATCGGAATGATTTTAAGGCTTATATTTTTGGTGGGTTCAGTGCATTTTACTTTAATCCAACGGCAGAATATCAAGGAAAAACATACAATTTAAGAGAATTAAGAACAGAGGGGCAATCTAGTGAATACGAAAAAGTAAGCTTTGCTCTACCATTTGGAGGTGGATTTTATTTTACCTTTCAACGTAATTTTAGGATTGGAATGGAAATTGGATACAGAGCTACCTTTACTGACTACTTAGACGATGTGAGTACTAGATATGCGGCGGCAAGTGACTTACCCTACATTGAATCACAATTATTAGCCAATAGAACACAAGAAAGACGTGCAATAGAAGGAGATGCTAATTTTCCACCGAGGTATAATTATAACCCTGGTACAATTAGAGGGAATCCAGATAGCAATGATGGGTATTTCGTTGGGCAAGTTTCATTTTCTTACGCTTTCAGAGGAAAAAGTTCCTTCTATAAAAGACGCTATAACAGTGTGATCAACAAAAGAAGAAAACGAACTAAGTTTTAAACCAAAATTTTTCAAATATAGAAAGCTCCTTGATTCCAATTCAAGGAGCTTTTTTATTTAGACCCATTAAAGCACTTTTCAAAGTGCTATTAGTTCCTCACGATACAATTTTGTTTACTACAAAACCACTCAAGGTACTTAAAGTGTATCGAGATGTCTTTTTAAAATTATTCTCCAGTCGACTTTATCGCTTCACATATTGAATTAGCTTACGTAGCGGTTTAAAAAGCAGCGTAAAAGACCTAGGGGTCAATCCATTCATCTCCCACGCTTTTCGATCTTCTTTATTGGCTCTTAACCGATTGGAGAGACTAGAATTACTCATTCCTCCTACCCGCATATTGACAATCACCCGCGGCAAATAGGCCATTTTGGCTGAATTCTTATGAATCATTCGAAGCATTAACTCATAATCTGCTGCCGAAACCAAATCCAGACTATACCCTCCATATTGAGAATAAAACTCCTTCTTGATAAAAAATGTAGGATGAGGAGGCATCCAGCCCGACAGAAACGAACCCTTTTTATATTCTCCAGATTTCCAATAGCGAATCACTTTATTGGTATCCATTTGATCCACATAATTCAAATCGGCATACAAGGCATCAGCATTCGTCGCTTTCATTTTTTGAACTACTTCTGACAACACTAGTTCATCCACATACATATCGTCTGAATTCAAGATCCCGATGACATCACCAGTAGCGAGCTTTATACCCTTATTAATGGCATCGTACATTCCCTTGTCTTGTTCAGAAATAACTTGACTGATCTTATTCCCAAAGGAATGCACAATCTCTAAGGTATTGTCGGTTGATTGTCCATCAATTAAGATATACTCTACATCTGAATAAGACTGATTAACTACCGATTGAATGCAATCTTGAATGGTCTTTGCACTGTTGTAACAAACCGTTATGATTGAAATTTTCATTATCTATTTCCTAGTAACCACAAAGTTCTCCAGTACTAAAACATCCATCTCCGTTCTTAAATAGCAATTTAATGCTTCCTGAGGAGTATTCACTATCGGCTCATTTTCATTAAAAGAGGTATTCAATAAAATTGGAACACCTGATTTTTCCATAAACTTATTAATCAAATCATAATAACGATCTCCTTTGCTGACCGTCTGTAAACGTCCAGTACCATCAACATGTGTGACAGCAGGTATCACTTTATACTTTACAGAC
>Ga0209344_10000433_pt1 | contig 75403 bp, 72 predicted proteins | sample Cruoilmetagenom6_FD_187293 | JGI IMG/M metagenome (GOLD analysis project Ga0209344, IMG submission 187293) | Oil polluted marine microbial communities from Coal Oil Point, Santa Barbara, California, USA - Santa Barbara Oil Seep Sample 6 (SPAdes)... | ecosystem: Environmental > Aquatic > Marine... | reverse complement strand
CTTCCGATCTCCGCTCCTCGAGATGGTCACGCATCCGGTCTGGGCGATCACCCTGCTTTGCGCGGCGGCCTTCTTTGCGCCTTCCTTCTTTGCCGGGGTCCCGGCCCCTGTGCTGGCGCAGATCGCGGTCACCACGTCGGACCGTTCGGGGCGCGCACTGGGCGCCATGTTCGCCGCCGGGGCAATCGGCGCGATCGGAGGGACGCTTCTGGCGGGGTTCCTGTTCATTTCATGGCTCGGCAGTACGCTCACGCTCGCAATCGTGACGCTCTGCTACGTGATCTGCGCGCTGGCCTGCCTCTGGCTCGCGCGGGCCGCCTGGCAGGCATTGCCGCTGACGATGGCGGCAGGCGTGCTGGCAATGACCGGGTTTGGCGCCACGATGTCGAGCCCCTGCGACCATGAAAGCCGCTATTTCTGCATCCGCACCGAGGATATCGCCGCCGATCCCTCGCGCCCCGTGAACCTGATGGTGCTCGATCACCTGGCGCATGGCATCAGCGCGCGCGACCTGCCGCAGGTGATGTTCTCGGATCATGGCGCGATGCTCGACGGGCTGGCGCGGATGCGCATGGGCGCGCGGCCTTTCTCGGCGTTCTTCGTCGGGGGCGGAACCTTTACGATCCCGCGCGCATGGGCGGATCGGGGCATCGGCCCGCTGACCGTGGCCGAGATCGACCCGGTCGTGACCCGCGTCGCCGCAGACGATTTCTGGTTCGATCCCAAGAGCGCCCTTGTGCTGCACGAAGACGCCCGCCGCGCGCTCACCTCACGCCCCGATACCCGTTATGACGTGATCCTGGGCGATGCCTTCACCGATATCGCCGTGCCCTCGCACCTGATCACACAGGAGTTCTTTACCCTCGTGCGCGAGCGGCTCAATCCGGGCGGCATCTACCTGATGAATGTGATCGATTTCGAGGACCGGCTCGATGCGCTGGCGGCGATCCATGCGACGCTGGCCACCGTCTTTCCGAATGTCGAGATCTGGACCGAACAGCGCCGGCCCGAACCGGGCGAGCGGATGGTGTTCGTGCTGGTCGCCTCGGACGGGCCAAGCCCCGTCGACAGCGTGCAGCTTCCCGCACCCGAACCCACACGCTACGGCGCCCTGTCGGATCGCTTCGTCGACACGATGCTGAAGGCGCGCGATCCCGTGGTGCTCAGCGACGATTACGCCCCGATAGCCCGGCTGCTCGGCCCCGGTTGACCGTGTCGGCGATCAGGCGAAGAGGTCATGCGCCAGTTCCAGCGCTTCGATCAGGACATCGACCTCATCGGTCGTGTTATACATCCCGAACGAGGCCCGGCAGGTCGCGCTGACCCCAAGGTGATCCATCAGCGGCCCCGCGCAATGATGCCCGGCCCTGACCGCAACGCCCTTCTTGTCCAGGATGGTAGAGATGTCATGCGCATGCGCCGCCCCGTCCATCGTGAACGAAAAGATCGCCGCTTTGTCCGGCGTCGTGCCCTGCAGGCTCAGCCAGTTCAGCCCGGTCAGGCGTTCCTGTGCATAGGCGCTCAGCCCGGCCTCATGGGCCGCGATATTCTCCATCCCGACCGCCATCATGTATTCGAGCGCCGCGCCAAGCCCGATCATCTGCACGATGCCTGGCGTCCCGGCTTCAAACTTCATCGGCGGATCGGCATAGGTCACCTGATCCTTGCTGACCTCGCGGATCATGTCGCCGCCGCCCATGAACGGACGCATCTCGGCCAACCGGTCGCGCTGTACATAGATCGCGCCCGACCCTGACGGGCCATAGAGCTTATGCCCGGTGATGGCGTAGAAATCGCACCCCAGGGCATCAAGGTCGACCGGCATATGCACCGCCGCCTGGCTGCCATCGACCATGACGGGCACGCCCTTTTCGTGCGCGGCATCGCAGATCGCCTTTACATCCACGCGGGTGCCCAGAACATTCGAGAGATGCGTGATCGCCACCAGTTTCGTTTTCGGCCCGATCGCATCGATCACCTTTTGCGGGTCGAGCGCACCGGTGGAATCCACATCCACCCACTTGAGGTTCACACCCTGCCGCTCGCGCAGGAAATGCCAGGGCACGATATTGGCGTGATGCTCCATCACCGACAGCACGATTTCGTCGCCTGCCTCCATCCGCGGCATGGCCCATCCATAGGCGACCATGTTGATGCCTTCGGTGGTGCCGGAATTGAGGATGATCTGATCCTCATCCGCAACGCCCAGAAACCGCGCGATGATGCCGCGCACCGCCTCGTATTTCTCGGTCGCGACATTTGAAAGGTAATGCAGCCCGCGATGCACATTGGCATATTCGTGGCTGTAGGCCGTGGTGATCGCGTCGATCACCACCTGCGGTTTCTGCGCCGACGCACCGTTGTCGAGATAGACCAACGGCTTGCCGTTCACCTCGCGGCCAAGGATCGGAAAATCGGCGCGGATTTTCTCGACGTCCAGCATGTCAGGCTCCTTCCGTCATCGTGAGCGCGATGAAACTGAAAATGACGCTCAGCGCGATGCCGATCAGCAAGGTTGAAAGGATCACGGCGCCCGCCGCCTTCAACACGCTGCCAAAACGATGGGCCGCATCGACAAAGCAAACAAGAATGTAGGTTTCCCAGACGAACACGACCACCACGATGATCGACACAAGACCTGGGGCGACGAATGACAGCATGAGAACGATGGCCTGCACCACCAGCCGCAAGATCTGGAACCACACAAGCGGGGCGAAGATGTCGTCGATCGCTTCCGCCGTGCCGCCCATCCATCGACCCACATAGAACAGCGTGGCGGAAAAGACCACGAAACCCGCGAACAGCAACACCGCAAAAAGGATCGGAGAGCGGAGCGCCGAAGGAATGAGCGCGGCCGATTGCGCATCGGGTGGCGACATCTGCAGCGACGCCGAAAACAGTATCGAGCCGAGGACCGAGACAAGTGCAATCGCCATCCACAGCCATTGGCGCGGTAGGCTGAACTCGATCAGCTGGCGCGCCGCATCTCCCGGCTGGAACAGTGTCTGCCGCACAAGGTCCTTAAAGTGATTGGCCGTCATGTCTCGCCCCATCCAACCTCACGCAGGTTCGCAAGCCAGAACCACATGAATACCAAAAGAGTCACGAGGCCGACCAGTTGCAGCCCCGCGCCCGCGCCGATGAAACCGGCCACGAGCCCGTTGAGCAGGAACAAGGGGCTCACCGCCAGCACCGCCCAGAACAGCGCCATCCTGCAGCGATAGCCGCTCGCCCGCGCACTGAAGATGCGTAACACCACAAAGCTCAGGAAGGCCAGCGCATAGAGCACCAGCGGCATGATGAAGACCCACGCCATCAATGCCCCTCCCAGAAGCGGGTTGATTTCCTGATCGTTCAGATGCGCGACCCTTGCCAGCCGCGGCCACTGGGCGATGAACACCACCAGACAGGCCGACATGACAATCGCCAGCGCGCGCCCTTCACTTTCGGGCATCGCCAGCAACTGCCGCATGACCGTCCGTGGCCGCCGGTAGGTGGCCACGATATCGGTTGTGACGGGCATCAGCCGCGTCGACGCCCCAGCCAACCCTCAAGCAGGTTGACCAGTTCGGCCCGCAAATCCTCGTTCTCGATCTCGTCCACGGCTTCGGCCAGAAAGGCCAGCGTCAGAAGGTCGGTGGCAATATCCTTGGGCACGCCGCGCGCACGCAGGTAAAACAGCCCCTCCTCGTCGATCGCCCCCGATGTCGAGCCATGCGAACAGGCCACGTCATCGGCATAGATTTCAAGCTCGGGCTTGGCGTCGAACTCGCTGTCGCCATCCAGAAGCAGCGACTGGCTGATCTGGTAGCCATCGGTTTTCTGTGCGTCAGGCTTCACCAGGATCTTGCCCTGGAACACACCCCGTGCGCCGTTGCGCAGCACCTTCTTGAAAACCTGGCGGCTTTCGCAGTTGACCGCGTCATGGGTCACGAAAACCGTGTCGTCATGGTGGAAATCACCATCGCCCACACAGGCCCCGGCGATATGTGCCGCCGCGTCGTCACCCTTCATCTCGACCACGCATTCGTTGCGCGTGAGCACCCCGTTGGCGGTCAGGGTAAAGGTCTTGAAGGTGCTCTCCTCACCAAGGCGGGCGAACAGATGCGTCGCCGTGCGCCGCTCGTGATCGCGCCCCTGCGCGCGCACATGATGGAACGCGGCGCCATCGGCCACCTCGACCTCCATCACCGCGTTGAACCGTGCGGCGGCGGGGCCGTTTTCCAGCAACGTGACCTCCGCACCCGGATCAAGCTTGACCACATGATGCAGCATCGCGTCCGAGCGGGGCGATTGGTGGTGATAGATCAGGTTGATCGGCTTGCTGGCCTTGCCTGTGACATGGATCAGGACACCGTCATCGGCCAGCGCCGTGTTGAGCGCCGCCAGCGGACGCGCGACAGGATCCTGCCCGCGCTCTTCAAGCACGCCATAAAGCTCCTTGGCCCAGTGGATATCGCTTTGCGCGGCCTCGCTCAGCCGCTCGATCGTGACACCTTCAAGCGCCAGATCGTCGCTCGCACCGGCATCAAAGACACCGTCCACGAACACGATCTTCAGCCGCTCGACCGCGTCGAAGATCGGTGCGTCGGTCTCGTCGAAGGTCGCCGCCTCGGGCGCTTCGGGCTGAACCAGCGTGTCGGGGTTGGTGAACTTCCAATATTCGTCGCGCCGGTGCGGCAGCCCCTGAGCGCGCAACCGCGCCAGCGCGCCATCGCGCGCCGCATCGGCCCAGGCCGCGCCGCTCGGGCGGGCGGCAACGGCCAGCCGCGCCTCGGTCGCATCCAGTTTCGCCTGCGGCAATGCCATTACGCCACCTCCGCCTTGATATCCTCATAGCCCTCGCGCTCGACCTGCAGCGCCAGTTCCGGACCGCCGGTCTTGACGATGCGGCCCTCGGACATGATGTGCACGACATCGGGTTTGATATGATCCAGCAGGCGCTGGTAGTGGGTGATGACAAGGAAACCGCGCCCCTCGTTGCGCAGCGCATTCACGCCTTCGGCCACCAGCTTCATAGCGTCCACATCGAGACCCGAGTCGGTCTCGTCGAGGATGCACATCTTCGGCTCCAACACCGCCATCTGCAGGATCTCGTTGCGCTTCTTCTCGCCGCCCGAGAACCCGACATTGACCGGGCGCTTGAGCATCTCGTTATCCATCTTCAGTGTCGCGGCCTTTTCGCGCACCATCTTCAGGAAATCGGTGGCGCTCATCTCGTCAAGGCCCTTGGCCTTGCGCTGCGCGTTCACTGCCGTGCGCATGAAGGTCATGTTGCCCACGCCGGGGATTTCGACAGGATACTGAAAGGCCAGGAACAGGCCCGCCGCGGCGCGCTCTTCGGGCTCCATGTCAAGGATGTCGACCCCGTCCAGCGTCGCCGATCCCTCGGTCACCTCATAGCCGTCGCGCCCCGCCAGAACATAGCTCAGCGTCGATTTGCCCGACCCGTTCGGTCCCATGATCGCATGCACCTTGCCCGCTTCCACGGACAGATCCACACCCTTGAGGATGGTCTTTTCCTCGTCTTCCAGATCGACATGCAGGTTCTTGATTTCCAGCATCTTTGAGATTCCTCGTTTCTGTCTCTTCGGCGGCCGCGGGGGCCGCATTGTTCGTTGAATTCCGTTGCGGGCGGCTTGCGTCAGCCCACGGAGCCCTCCAGCGAGATCGCGACCAGCTGCTGAGCTTCCATCGCGAATTCCATCGGCAGGGCCTGCAACACGTCCTTGCAGAACCCGTTCACCACCAGGGCCACGGCCTCTTCCTCGTCCATGCCGCGCTGGCGGCAATAGAACAGCTGGTCATCGTCCACCTTGGATGTCGTCGCCTCATGTTCGACCCGGCTCGAGTTGTTCTTGACCTCGATATAGGGAACCGTGTGCGCGCCGCATTTGCCGCCGATCAACAGGCTGTCGCACTGGGTATAGTTGCGGCTGTTCTTGGCTTTGGGATGCATGCTGACAAGGCCGCGATAGGTGTTCTGCGCTTGGCCGGCGCTGATCCCCTTGGACACGATGCGCGAACGCGTGTTCTTGCCCAGGTGGATCATCTTGGTCCCGGTATCGGCCTGCTGCCAGTTGTTGGTGATGGCGATCGAATAGAACTCGCCCTGGCTGTCATCGCCGCGCAAGATGCAGGACGGGTATTTCCACGTCACCGCACTGCCGGTTTCCACCTGCGTCCACATCACCTTGGCCCGGTCGCCCCGGCAATCGGCGCGCTTGGTGACAAAGTTGTAGATGCCGCCCTTGCCTTCCTCGTTGCCCGGATACCAGTTCTGCACCGTGGAATATTTCACCTCGGCGTCTTCCTCGACGATGATCTCGACCACCGCCGCGTGAAGCTGGCTTTCATCGCGCTGCGGCGCGGTGCAACCTTCGAGGTAGCTGACATAGGACCCCTTGTCGGCGATGATCAGCGTGCGCTCGAACTGGCCGGTATTCTCGGCATTGATGCGGAAATAGGTGCTCAGCTCCATCGGGCAGCGCACACCGGGCGGAACGTAGACGAACGACCCGTCCGAGAATACCGCCGAATTCAGCGTCGCGTAGAAATTGTCGCTGACCGGCACCACCGAACCCAGGTATTTGCGCACCAGTTCGGGATGGTTCTGGATCGCCTCCGAGATCGAACAGAAGATGACGCCCGCCTCTTTCAGCTCCTTCTGAAACGTCGTGCCCACCGACACGGAATCAAACACCGCATCCACGGCCACCTTGCGCCCTTCGGCCGGGGCCGCCTCGGCGCCCTCGACACCGGCAAGGATCATCTGTTCCTTCAGCGGGATGCCCAGTTTCGCGTAGGTTTCGAGCAGCTTGGGATCGACCTCGTCCAGCGATTTGGGCTTGGTCGCCATGCTCTTGGGCCGCGCATAGTAATACTGGTTCTGGAAATCCACCTCGGGATAATCCAGCATCGCCCAGTCGGGCTCTTCCTTCTGAAGCCAGCGGGCATAGGCCTGAAGACGCCATTCGGTCATCCACTCAGGCTCTTCGTTCTTTTCCGAAATCAGCCTGACGATATCCTCGGTCAGCCCCTTGGGGGCGTAATCCATCTCGATATCGGTTTCCCAGCCGTGCTTGTAGGTGCCGGCCATTTCGCGCACGGCATCGACCGTCTCCTGATCGACGCCTTCCTTGACCTTGGTGTCATCCAGTGCCGCCATATCGGCATTCCTCCTTCATCGACTACGCCGCGCGGGCGCGGTGTTTCTGTCTCAGCTTCAGCCAGGTCTCGGCGAAGCGCATGATTTCGTCCTCGGTCGTGTCCGGCCCCAGCGAGACCCGCACCGCGCAGCCCGCGTCGGCCTCGCTGAACCCCATCGCCTGCAACGCACCGCTGCTGCGCACCTTGCCGCTGGAACAGGCCGAACCGGCCGAAATCGCGAATCCCGCCAGATCCAGCGCCATCACCTGCGTTTCCCCCTTCCAACCCGGCGTTATGAAACACGACGTGTTGGGCAGGCGCGCGGCATCTTTCCCGACAAAAATAGTCTCATTTGCCCCGGCTGCAACCGTATTTTCTAGAATCCTTCTAAATTCCGCGACCCGTTGCCAGACCCCATCGGCCAGATCCCGCGCCGCCGCCTTGGCAGCGGCTCCGAACCCCATGATTCCAATCACATTCTCCGTCCCCGAGCGGCGACCCATCTCCTGCCCGCCACCGCGTATCATCGCCGGCAGATCGGTGCCGCGCCTGACCACCAGCGCACCCACGCCCTTGGGGCCGCCCAGCTTATGCGCCGACAAAAGCGCCATCCGGCAGCCCGACCAGTTGAAGGCATCGGGCAGCTTGCCGAACGCTTGGGTCATGTCGCTCACTTCCAGCCCCTCGGGCAGCGCCTGAACAATGCCGGTCTCGGAATTCGCGCGTTGCAGCACCGACTGCCCCGGATCCGGCACCATCACCTGCCCTTGCGCATCCACCGCCAGATCGGCGGTGATCCAGGCCTTGACCGCATCATGTTCGATCATGGCACCTTGAAGCCCGCGCCCCGCGCAGGCCATCGCCGCCGCCTCTGTCGCGCCCGAGGTGAAGATCACGTCATGGCCCTCGGCGCCGAACGCCGCCGCCACGTCGGCGCGGGCGCGCTCGATCATGGCCTTGGCCGCGCGCCCCTCGGCATGGACGCTCGAAGGGTTGCCCACAAGGTCCATCGCCTCCAGCATCGCCGCCCGCGCCTCCGGGCGCAGCGGGGCCGTCGCGTTGTAATCCAGATAGGCCCTTGCCATCTCAGCCACCGATCATCCTTCTTTGGCCCGCGCCCCGGGGACGCGCGCCGCTCAATCCTCGTCGACCACAGCGAACAGGGTCGGCACCGCCGGGCAAGGCGCCAGCGTATTGCTGACCACATCGCTCAACCGGGTCTGGTGCAGAAACACATAGACCTGCGCGCTCAGCGATTCCCACAGCCGGTTGCTCATGGATTGCGCCTTCGAGCCGCTGGCCGCACCCGAAGCCCCGGCCCCTTTCTGCAAGGCGCTCACGCTCTCGTCCACTGCCGCCAGCACATCGACCACCCGGATTTCCGATGTCGGGCGCGCCAGCCTGTAACCGCCCCCCGGTCCGCGCACCGAAGCGACAAGTTCCGCCCGGCGCAGCTTGACGAACAGTTGCTCTAGATAAGGCAGCGAGATATCCTGACGCTTCGCGATTTCGTTCAGCGTCACCAGATCGTCACCATCCTGAAGCGCGATATCGACCAGGGCCACCATCGCATATCGTCCCTTCGTGCTCAGCTTCATCGCCGATTCCCCCGCGAATAGATTGACGTGACGCCATGCAAGCCTTATCTGGCTTGAAGATTCCAGCCCTTAGCTGGACTTTAGAACCGTTCTAAGGTGCTTGAGCGATTTCGTCAAGAAAGTCGAGCGCCGAACCTAGGAGATACAGGCCCTATGCCCGAGGTCATCTTTCCCGGCCCAGAAGGCCGTCTCGAAGGTCGTTACCACCCTCAAAGGGAAAAAGACGCTCCCATCGCCATCGTGCTGCATCCGCACCCGCAATTCGGCGGCACGATGAACAACAAGGTCGTCTACAACCTGCATTACGCCTTCTACAGCATGGGCTTCACGGTGCTGCGCTTCAACTTCCGCGGCGTCGGGCGCAGCCAGGGCGAATACGACCAGGGCGTGGGCGAATTGTCGGATGCCGCATCCGCGCTCGACTACCTGCAATCCATGAACAACAATTCCAAGCATTGCTGGGTCGCCGGGTTCTCCTTCGGGGCATGGATCGGCATGCAGCTTCTGATGCGCCGCCCCGAAATCACCGGCTTCGTCAGCGTCTCGCCTCCTGCCAACATGTATGACTTCTCGTTCCTTGCGCCCTGCCCCGCCTCGGGGCTGATCATCAACGGCAGCGCCGACCGTGTCGCGCCGCCCGCCGATACCACCGCGCTGGTGGGCAAGCTGCATGAACAGCAAGGCATCACCATCACCCACGAAGAGGTCGAGGGCGCCGACCATTTCTTCAAGGAACCGCACATGGAGACGCTGATCGACACGACCACGACCTATGTGAAACGCCGCCTTACCGAAACGACACGGTGATCTCATGGGCGTGACCGAGGACATGGCCGACCAGCTGGCGCAGGACGTGATCAAGTATATCGAGGCGACCGGCGACGAAGATGTCGTGTCGGACATGATCAAGCTGCTCGGCGCCTCGTCGCAGACCGCCGAAGAAGCCTTCCTGACCTCGCTCCGGGTGCGGCGCGCCAACATGAAGGCGCGCGCGATGCTGATGGAACGCGCCCGCAAGTTCCAGCAGGACAACAGCCCCGGCACGGCCGACAAGGGATGAGCGCCCCCTCGCGACTCGACGCGCAGCTCGCCTTCCTCGGCGAGGCCGACCGCCTGAAATCCGTCACCCGCGCCAATACGCTCTGCGACGGCTCGCGCTATGAAAACTCGGCCGAGCACAGTTGGCACCTCGCCCTCTATGCGCTCGTGCTGGGCGAACATGCCCCCGACGGCGTCGATACCCAACGGGTCATCAAGATGCTGCTCCTGCATGACCTCGTCGAGATCGACGCGGGCGACACGCCGCTCTATGCCGATGCGGACCGCGCCGCCATCGCCAACGCCGAAGAGGCCGCCGCCACGCGCATCTTCTCGCTCCTGCCCGCCGATCAGGCCGCAGATCTGCGCGCGCTCTGGGATGAATTCGAAGCCGCCGAAACCGCCGACGCCCGTTTCGCCAAGGCGCTCGACCGCTTCCAGCCGCCCAATCAGAACCTCGCCTCGGACGGGATCAGCTGGCGCGACCATCACGCGACGCTCGCGCAGGTCGAAACCCGCGTCGGCGCGCCCATCACCCGCGGCGCCCCCGCGCTCTGGGACTGGATATTGCCGAAAATCCGCGACTGGTTCGCGCGCAACGGCTAAGCGCGCGCCCTCACCCCCCGATCAGCGGCACCTGCGGCGCGGCATCACGCGCCAACAGCCCGATCAGGCGCGGATCGGGCGCAATCTCAACCTCGCGCCGAAAGGGCACAAAGCCGCTGCGGCAATAGAAATCCAGCGCGGCGGGATGATCCAGCGTGCAGGTATGGACATGGAAGCGTCCGATCCCCTGCTCCCAGGCCATACCGATCGCCCGGTTCATCAGCCAGCGCCCCGCGCCGCCCCCGACAGCCCCCGGCACCAGCCCGAAATAGGCCAGCTCGCATTCGCCCGGCACGCGGAAATCCAGCTCCAGCAGCCCCGCATCGCGGCCCTTGTCGCGCAGCACATGGACATGCACGCGCGCATCATTGAGCAGCGCCTCGAGCTCCGCGCGCGCCATCGCCAGCCGCCCGAACCACAGCCACGGCGACCCGACCGCGCGAAACAGGTCCAGATACCAGTCCGCGCCGGGCCGCTCCACGCGCTCAAGGTCCAGCGCCAGATCGGCCTCCGGCCTCTGCGGCGCTTCTTCCAACATCTCGAGATGCGTCACCACCGAGGCGGTATGCCCCTCAGGCACGCCATGCAGCCCGTCTTCAAGCATCTTTCCTGGCCTTCTTCTTTTCGGCGACCACCTTTTCGGCAAGATCGCGGGCAATCGCGAAGGCACCCTTGATCTTGTCGCTGTCCTTGCGCCAGTCGCGGCGCACGACGATCTTGTTGTCCTTGACCTTGGCCTGACCGTTCTGCGCCCCGATGAACTCGACCAGCCCGGTGGGCGATGCGAACTTGTCGTTGTGGAACTGGATCGTCGCACCCTTCGGCCCGCCATCCAGCTTGGCGATTCCCGCCCGCTTGCACATCGCCTTGATCCGCACGATCAGCATCAATGTGTTCACCTCCTTGGGCAGCTTGCCGAAACGGTCGATCAGCTCGGCGGCGAAACCTTCCAGTTCCACCTTGGTCGTCAACCCGCTCAGGCGGCGATAAAGCCCGAGGCGCACATCGAGATCCGGCACATAGCTTTCCGGGATCAGAACCGGCACGCCCAGATTGATCTGCGGCGCCCATTGGCCGTCATCCTCGGTCAGCCCCTCCATCTCGCCGGATTTGATCTTGGCGATCGCCTCTTCCAGCATGGATTGATAAAGCTCATAGCCCACATCGCGCATCTGGCCCGACTGCTCTTCGCCAAGAAGGTTCCCGGCACCGCGAATGTCCAGATCCTGACTGGCCAGCGTGAATCCCGCGCCAAGCGTGTCCAGGCTGCCCAGCACCCGCAGCCGCTTTTCGGCGGCGGCGGTCAGGCGCATCCGCGGCTTCGTCGTGAGATAGGCATAGGCCCGCGTCTTGGCGCGCCCCACCCGTCCCCGGATCTGGTAAAGCTGGCTCAGCCCGAACATGTCCGCGCGATGCACGACCATCGTGTTGGCGGTCGGGATATCCAGCCCCGATTCCACGATCGTGGTCGCCAGCAGCACATCGTAACGCCCATCGTAAAAGGCGTTCATCCGGTCATCCAGCTCGCCCGCCGCCATCTGCCCATGCGCGACCACATATGTGACCTCGGGCACCTGGGTTTTCAGGAACTCCTCGATCTCGGGCAGATCGCTGATGCGCGGCACCACGAAAAAGGACTGCCCGCCCCGGTAATGCTCGCGCAGCAGCGCCTCGCGGATCGTCACCGCGTCGAACTCGCTCACATAGGTGCGGATCGACAGGCGGTCGATGGGCGGCGTGCCGATGATCGACAGGTCCCGCACCCCCGACAGCGACAATTGCAGCGTGCGCGGAATCGGCGTCGCGGTCAGGGTCAGAACATGCACGTCCGAGCGCAGCTGCTTCAGTCGCTCCTTGTGCGCCACGCCGAAACGCTGCTCCTCGTCGATCACCAGCAGGCCCAGGTTCTTGAAGCGCACGCCCTTGGCCAGCAGCGCATGGGTGCCCACCACGATATCCACCGTGCCCTTGGTCAGCCCGTCGCGCGTGAGGTTGGCGTCGCGCTGGCTGACAAAACGCGACAGCGGCCGCACCGTGACCGGAAAGCCGCGAAACCGCTCGGCGAAGCTCTGGTAGTGCTGGCGCGCCAGCAGTGTGGTCGGCGCGATCACCGCCACCTGCACACCCGACATCGCCGCCACGAAGGCCGCACGCATCGCCACCTCGGTCTTGCCGAAGCCCACATCGCCACAGATCAGCCGGTCCATCGGGCGGCCCGCATCGAGATCGCCCAACACGTCCTCGATGGCGCGCAGCTGGTCGTCGGTCTCCGTATAGGGGAACCGCGCCGAGAACGCCTCCCATGCGTGATGCTCGGCCTCCAGCACCGGGGCCTTGCGCAATTCGCGCTCGGCGGCGATGCGGATGAGCCGGTCGGCCATCTCGCGGATGCGCTCCTTGAGCCTGGCTTTCTTGGCCTGCCACGCGCCCCCGCCCAGCCGGTCCAGAAGACCCTCTTCATGACCATAGCGGCTCAGCAGTTCGATATTCTCGACCGGCAGGTAGAGCTTTGAATTCTCGGCATATTCCAGCAACAGGCACTCATGCGCCGCGCCCGCCGCCGTCACCACCTCAAGCCCCTGGTAACGCCCGACCCCGTGATCCACATGCACCACCAGGTCACCGGGGCTGAGGCTCTGGGCCTCGGTCAGGAAGTTTTCCGCCCGCCGCCGGGTCTTGGGGGCGCGGATCAGCCGGTCGCCCAGCACGTCCTGTTCGGCGATCACCGTCAGGTCGGGCGCCTCGAACCCGTGTTCCAGCGACCAGACCGCCAGATGCAGGCCGCGCTTGTCGATCCTTGTGGCATCCCTCACGGTGACCGCGCCGATCAGGCCCTCATCCTCCAGCAGCCCCTCGAGACGCTCGCGCGCACCCTCAGAATAACTGGCCAGCAGGACCGGGCCGTCCTTCAGCCGTGCCTCGATGTGATCCTTGAGCGCACCGAACAGGCTCAGGGACTCGTTCTGTCGTTCAGGCGCGAAATTGCGCCCGATGCGCCCGCCCGCGTCGATCACGCCGGGGCCGGTGGCCTGCGGCAGCGGGTTGAGCTGCACGACCCTCCGATCGCTCATGCCAGCCTGCCAGGCCTCATCGTCGAGATAGAGCAGCCCCGGCGGCACCGGCTTGTAGATCGTGTCTTCGCGGCTCTTCTGTTTCAGCGCGTGCTGGCGGGCCTCGTATTGGTCGGCGATGGACTCCCAGCGGGCCAGCCGCGCGGGCGTCACCTGATCGTCCAGCGTGACACTCGCTTCAGGCAGGTAGTCGAACAGCGTCTCCAGCCGCTCATGGAAGAACGGCAGCCAGTGTTCCATCCCGGCATGTTTGCGCCCCGCGCTCACCGCCTCGTAAAGCGGATCATCCGTGCCCGCCGCGCCGAACTCGATGCGGTAATTCTGCCGGAATCGCGTGATCGCCGCCTCGTCCAGGATCACCTCGCTCACCGGCGCCAGCTCGATGCGCTCCAGCTTCTCGGTGGTGCGCTGCGTGACCGGATCGAACCGGCGCAGCCCGTCCAGCACATCGCCAAAGAGGTCCAGCCTGACCGGCCCGCCCTCGCCCGGCGGGTAGATGTCGATGATCCCGCCGCGCACGGCGTAATCGCCGGGCTCCATCACCGTGGGCGCCTGGCTGAACCCCATGCGCACCAGGAACGCCTTGAGCGCCGCCTCGTCGATGCGCTGGCCCAGATCCGCGGTAAAGGCGGCCTCCTTCAGCACCTCGCGCGCCGGCACCCGCTGGGTGGCGGCATTGAGCGTGGTCAACAGCACGAAACGGCTGGGCATCCCATGCACCAGCCCCGCGAGCGTGGCCATGCGCGCGGCTGAAATATCGGCATTGGGGGAAATCCGGTCATAGGGCAGGCAATCCCAGCCCGGAAAGCGCAGCACCGGCATGTCGGGCGCGAAAAAGCGCAGCGCATCAGCCATCGCCGCAAGCCGCTTGTCGTCGCGCGCCACATGGATGACGGGCGCCTCGCGCCGCGCCGCCTCGTTCAGCAGCAGCCGCGCGTCGAACCCCTCGGGGGCGCCACCAAGGGTGATATGATCAGATCCGCTCATTCCACGCCCGATACAAGTCCCGCGCGCAGGGCGCAAGCAACAGCCCTAGCCGCCCAGAACGCCCAGCGTCATGTTCTGCAACATGCCCCACATCGCGGTGATGAAGATCGACACCATGCCGATCACCTGCGTCACCAGCCGGTGTCGGTGCATCTGCCGATACAGCAATGCGCCCTGCATCTCGCGCAGCCGGATCTTGCGCGCGCTCCAGAACGACAGCAGCGCCACCAGGCTCATCGGCATCGCCAGCAGGAACACCGCCTGTGCGAACTCGATGCGGTAATAGAAACCCAGCATGAAGGTGGCCGTCAGGATGAAACAGGCGAACCCCAAGGCCAGAAGCCCCGATTCGCGCATGATATAAAGGATTCGATTGGTGTTGATGCGCACCATGTCATGCAGGTCGATGACGCTCTGGTCATCCTCGCCGGTGCGCTCGGCCTTGCGGGCGCGCGTCACCATGTCCCAGGGCACGCCCAACACCCAGTGGCTGGTCGATGACCACAGCACCGCCAACGCGATCCAGAACCACAGGTTGCTGAAACTGCGCATGTCGATGAGCTCGAAAACCGTCTCGTACCAGTTCACCGTAGGTCTTCCCGAATTGCCTGCCGACAGGTATTAGACCCGCTGCGCGGCAATTCCTACCCTTGAGATGCGTGAATTTCCATGCCACTGACATCGGCGACCCATTCTGCGAAAGTCCGCCCATGAAACCGACCCAAGCCACCTTCCCCGCCACCCGCCTGCGCCGCCAGCGCAAGAGCCCGGCACTTCGCGCGCTGGTGGCGGAAAACACGCTTGGACCCGGCGACCTGATCTGGCCGCTTTTCGTCCGCGACGGCGAGGGCGTGGAAGAGCCGGTGCCCTCGATGCCCGGCGTGGTGCGGCGCAGCGTCGACAAGCTGGTCGAGGTGGCCCGCGAGGCCCACGCGCTCGGCATCCCGGCGATCTGCCTCTTTCCCTATACCGGCGCGGACAAGCGCACATCCGACTGCGCCGAGGCCTGGAACCCCGATAACCTCTCGAACCGCGCCACCCGCGCCATCAAATCGGCGGTGCCGGACCTCGCGATCATGACGGATGTGGCGCTCGATCCCTATTCCGACACCGGGCATGACGGTTTCGTCATCGATGGCGAGATCGTCAATGACGAAACCGTCGAGGCGCTGGTCAAACAGGCCATGAGCCAGGCCGAAGCCGGGGTCGACATCATCGGCCCCTCGGACATGATGGACGGGCGCATCGGCGCGATCCGCACGGCGCTGGAATCGGGCGGGCATCACAACGTCCTGCTGCTCAGCTACGCCGCCAAATACGCCAGTGCCTTCTATGGCCCGTTCCGCGATGCGGTCGGGGCGTCGGGCGCGCTCAGGGGCGACAAGAAGACCTACCAGATGGATTGCGCCAACAGCGACGAGGCGCTGCGCTGCGTGGCGCGCGACCTCGCCGAGGGCGCCGACATGGTGATGGTCAAGCCGGGCATGCCCTATCTCGATATCTGCCGCCGGGTGAAGGATGAATTCGCTGCCCCCACCTTCGCCTACCAGGTGTCGGGCGAATACGCGATGATCCAGGCCGCCGCGCAGCAGGGATTGATCGACGGCGACCGCGCCATGCTCGAAAGCCTGATGGCCTTCAAACGCGCCGGTTGCGACGGTGTGCTCACCTATTTCGCCCCCGCCGCCGCCCGCGCCCTGCAGTAACACGCCCATCTTGCCACAAACGGGTGACAGCGGCGCGTTGCCCACCTATACTGCGCGCGACCGGTCATTCAATAAGACCGGCATCATGTCAGGCAACGAACAGGCAACATCATGAGCAAACTCACACGACGCGGTTTTACCCTCGGCGTCATCGCAGGCACTCCGCTTCTGGCGGCCTGTGGCAATGGCGTGGGCTCCACCAGCGCACAGAAGATCGACGCGCGCGTCGATTCGACCCTGAATCACCTTTATTCCAACTACCCCAACACGCGCGACCTTGCCGCGAAATCGACCGGCATGCTGGTCATGCCGCTGATGACCGAAGCCGGTTTCATGTTCGGCGGCGGCTACGGGCGCGGCGCGCTCAAGATCAACAACTCGACCGTGGATTACTATTCGTCCACCAAGGGCTCGTTCGGCCTTCAGATCGGCGCGCAACAATTCGCCCATGTGCTGTTCTTCATGACGCAGGACGCGCTTGAGCGTTTCCGCCGTGGCTCGGGCTGGGTCGCGGGCGCCGATATCGAATATGTCTTCAACGACAAGGGCGAGAATATCCGCGCCGACACCACCACCAGCACGGCGCCTGTCGTGGCGGTGATCTTCGGACAGGCCGGCGCGATGGCCGGGGCCAGCCTCGAAGGCATGAAATATACCCGGATCATTCCCTGATCCGATCGGTGGAGGGGGCGCCGCCCCCTCTTGGCCTCCGGCCAATTCACCCCCGGAGTATTTCCGGCAAGATGAAGCCCGTCTCCCGCTCAGTGCAGGGTGAATTCGCCCACCATGTTGCGCCATTCGCCCGGCGCGACCAGCTTGCGATGGGTGAAACGCACCGAATGCAGCGCGCCCTCGATCTCGCCCTGCCAGAATTCCACGAACCCGAACAGGCGCGGGTGATCCGGCGCGGTGTCGTAATCCTGCCAGATGAAAGTATTGAGAACATTGGTATAATCGGGCATCCGGTAATAGAATTCGGCCGTGGTCAGCCCGTATCCCTTCAGCAACATTTCGCATTCGCTCATCTGCATCGCCTGGCTCCTCTGTGGTGCTGTTTTTTCTTCTTGTCCTCCAATGATGCCCGAATGATTTTGTTTTTCAATGAAAACAGTATGTTATCACCCAGCCGCGCTGGCTGCCAACAGGCCGTCGCGTCAGGCATTGCACCCAATATCCGCCCTCTGATATAGTCCGGGCAACAATATATAGAGCACGCATGACAGGACGGGCCGCGACTTGAACGACACGCCACAACCCCCTGAGAACCCAGAAGAAATGCCACCAGAGCGCCCCGCCTATGACGGGCCGACGGTGTCGATCTCGGACGAGATGAAGACCTCGTATCTGGATTATGCGATGTCGGTGATCGTCAGCCGCGCCATTCCCGATCTGCGCGACGGCTTGAAACCGGTGCACCGGCGCATTCTCTACGCGATGCACGAGGGCGGCAACACGCATGACAAGCCCTATCGCAAATCGGCCCGCGCCGTCGGCGATGTCATGGGTAAATACCACCCCCACGGCGACAGTGCGATCTATGACGCGCTGGTGCGCATGGCGCAGGATTTCTCGATGTCGCTGCCGCTGCTGGATGGGCAGGGCAATTTCGGCTCGATGGACGGCGATAACCCGGCCGCCATGCGCTATACCGAAGTGCGCATGGACAAGCCCGCGCAGGCGCTTCTGGCCGATATCGAAAAGGACACCGTCGACTTCCAGGACAATTACGACGGCAAGGATCTTGAACCGTCCGTCCTCCCGGCACGCTTTCCCAACATGCTGGTCAACGGCGCGGGCGGCATCGCCGTCGGCATGGCCACCAACATCCCGCCCCATAACCTGGGCGAGGTCTGCGACGCCACGCTGGCGCTGATCGAGAACCCCGATCTCACCTCCGAGGATCTGATCGAATACATCCCCGGCCCCGATTTCCCGACAGGTGGCATCATGCTGGGCCGCTCGGGAGCGCGCAAAGCCTATCTCGAGGGCCGCGGCAGCGTCGTCATCCGCGCCAAGACCCGCGTCGAGGAGATCCGCAAGGATCGCTATGCCATCGTCATCGACGAGATCCCCTACCAGGTGAACAAGGCCGCGATGATCGAGAAGATCGCCGAGACCGTGCGCGAGAAGCGGATCGATGGGATCAGCCACGTCCAGGACGAATCCGACCGCCACGGCGTGCGCGTCGTGATCGAACTCAAGCGCGACGCCACCGCCGAGGTGGTGCTCAACCAGCTGTTCCGCTTCACCCCGATGCAGACCCATTTCGGCTGCAACATGCTGGCGCTCAACGGCGGCAAGCCCGAGCAGCTGACCCTGCGCCGCTTCCTGACCGCCTTCATCTCGTTCCGCGAAGAGGTGGTCGCCCGGCGCACAGCGTTCGAACTGCGCAAGGCGCGCGACCGCAGCCATGTGCTTTGCGGCCTCGCCGTGGCGGTCTCGAATGTCGACGAGGTGGTCGCCACCATCCGCGCCTCCGCCGATGCCGCCGAGGCCCGCCAGAAGCTGATGACACGGCGCTGGCCCGCAGGCGACATCCTCGAATATATCGCCCTGATCGACGATCCCACGCACAAGGCCAACGAGGACGGCACCTATAACCTGTCGGAAACCCAGGCCCGCGCGATCCTCGACCTGCGCCTTCAGCGTCTCACACAGCTCGGCGTCAACGAAGTCACCGACGAGCTCAAGGACCTGGCCGGCAAGATCAAGGAATACCTCGCCATCCTCGCCAGCCGCGAGCGCATCATGGCGATCATCGCCGAGGAACTGCGCGAGGTTCAGGGCCAGTTCGCCGTGCCCCGCCGCACCCAGATCGTCGACTGGTCCGGCGACATGGATGACGAGGACCTGATCGAGCGCGAGGACATGGTCGTGACCGTCACCCAGGGCGGCTATATCAAGCGCACCGCGCTGGCCGATTTCCGCGCCCAGAAGCGCGGCGGCAAGGGGCTCTCGGGGATGCAGACCAAGGAAGAGGACGTGGTCACCACCCTCTTCGTGGCCAACACGCATACCCAGCTTCTGTTCTTCACCACCGACGGCATGGTCTACAAGCTCAAGACATGGCGCCTGCCCCAGGGCGGTCGCACCTCCAAGGGCAAGGCCATCGTCAACATCCTGCCGATCCCGACTGGCGTGTCGATCGCGGCGATCATGCCGGTGGACCGCCCCGAGGAGGAATGGAACGACCTTCAGATCGTCTTCGCCACCACGGCGGGCGACGTGCGCCGCAACGCGCTCAGCGACTTCACCAACGTCAAGCGCAACGGCAAGATCGCCATGGACCTCCCCGAGGGGATCGAACTCGTGAACGCCCGCATCTGCGCCGAGGATGACGATGTCATGCTCGTCACCCGTGCGGGCCGCGCGATCCGCTTCCCCACGACCGAGGTGCGCGTCTTCAAGGGCCGCAAATCCACCGGCGTGCGCGGCATCCGCCTGCAGGGCGACGACCGCGTCGTGTCGATGTCGGTCATCCGCCATTTCGACGCCACCTCCGACGAGCGCGCCGCTTATCTCAAGATGCGCCGCGCGATGGCCGGTGCACCCGATGACGGCGACGAGCCCGAAACCCCCGCCGGCGACATTCCCGCCGAGCGGTTCGAGGAAATGTATGGCGCCGAAAACCTGATCCTCACCATCACCGTGCAGGGCGCAGGCAAGCTCAGCTCCAGCCACGACTACCCCGTGCGCGGGCGTGGCGGCATGGGCGTACAGGCGATGGACAAGGCGATGCGCGCAGGCGCTCTGGTTGCCTCCTTCCCGGTTGAAACCGACGACCAGATCATGCTCGCCACCTCGCGCGGGCAGTCGATCCGCGTGCCGGTCGAGGGCATCTCCTTCCGCTCGCGCTCGGCTGGCGGGGTCAAGGTGTTCAACACCCGCAAGGGCGAAGAAGTGGTCAGCGTCGCCTGGATCGCCGACAATGGCGACGAAGACGAGATCGACGCCGAAACCGGCGACGTCAACGTGGCCGACAGCGCGGGCGACAGCAGCACGCCCACAAGCGGCGATTGATCTCCTTTAACGGGCATTGCCACGATTTTGCCCGGAATTTGCCCCGCATCTTCGGATTGCGGGGCAAAATTCAGCCTTATTTCTCAGCGCATTCTGCAAGTGTTAAAGTTGAGTTGCCGACTTGCGAGTTCTCCTAAAGCAGGCGCCGGATCAACCGGCAGCGAAAGGAAAGAGCGCAGGACATGCAGGACAGCTGGCTTAATTTCACCGCTTTGACCATCATCCGTATCGTTGTCGGGACATATGTCGTCGCCATCGCACTGGGCCTTGTGGCCGGTGTCGATCCGGCGGCGCTGTTCGTTCCGGCCCTTGGTCCCGCAACGGGTGATCTGGCAGGGACGGTGGCACTCTGTGCGCTGGCTCTCGCCTTCATGGCAGGATTCGGCCTGCGGTTGTTCTCGGCCAGTCTTGCGCTCTTCGTCATCGGCTCCAGTGCGGCGCAGAATCTGCTCTCTCCTGCGTCGGCCGATCTTCAGGGCTTCTGGCGGGATGTCGTCCTTGCCTGTGCGGTCTTGCCGGGGGCCGTGGCGATGCAGCCGCGCGCACCCGGCAGGCCCGCAAGGTTCGCCCTGCGTCAGGCCCGGCGGGTTCACCCCCGGCGCATCGCCACCGGCAAACCCAGCAAACGCCTCGCCGCCGAGGAAGCCGCCGCCAAGCGCGCCGAACTGCGTCGCGTCGCGCAGGCCGCTCAGGCCGCCGAGGCTGTGAAGGCCGTCCCTTCGGACGGCGTGCAGCCCGAACTCCCGGCACGGCCCAAGGCCGTTCTCACCCCGGTCTGAAACCCGCGTCAGGCATCGTTCGCCGCATTGCCAAGCCCAATTACCGTGCCCAAAAGGCCAAGGATCGTACGCGCGCCATTCACCGGCGATTCCGTCGCCAGCAGCGTATCCCCCGGATTGACGCGAAAGCTGCGCGCCGCGAACAGCCCGTCAGCGCCGGTCAGATCGATGGTAAAGACCACCTGTTGCATCTCCGGCCCCGCGCCACCGGGATTCAGGTCATCCGCGCGGAAGTCGCGCAGGATCAGGATGCCGCGCGGGTTGGCCCGCCCCGCATCAAGCCCGCCCATCGCCGAAAGAGCATCCATCGCGCTCATATGCTCGGTCTCGAAATAGATCCGCTCCTGCCGCCCGGCCGCGCCCAGCACGTTGAAACTGCGCGTGTCCTCGATCACCGTGATCTGGTCGCCGCCGCGCAACCGCACATTGTAATCCGGTGTTTCCAGCAGGCGCCGTGCCAGCACCTCATACCCCTGCCCGTTGCGCTGCAACCGCACCAGCGGGTTGCGCAATCCGGGCAGGATGCCGCCGCCCTGCGCGATCACGCCCAGCAGGCTTTCGTTGCGGCCCTCCAGCGGATAGCGCCCCGGCGCGCCGACGCCACCCACCAGATCGACCGAATTGTTGCGCCCCGCCACCACCGAGATCTGCACCTGCGACGATACCGATATATCCTCAAGTTCCTTCTGGATCCTGTTGCGGGCCTCGGTCTCGGTCAGGCCGCGCACCGCGACCTCGCCGACATAGGGCACAAAGACCGCGCCGCCGGACGACACCATCATCGCCGGAAGCGCCGTCATTTTGCTGCCCGCTCCCGCCAGAAGCGAGTTCTCCTGCGATTCCCAGACCGCAAGTTCCAGCCTGTCACCGCTCTGGATCAGCGCTGCATCCGGTCCTCTGCTGGCGGCGAACCAGCGGTATCCGCCCGACCAGCCGGTGACCGGCCAGCCCGCCAGTCGCGGCGCGCTCTCGCGCGTCACCTTCACCACCTGGAAACTCGGGTTTTTTGCCCCGGTCTCGTTCAGAATTTCGGATTGCAGCGCCGCACCGCGCGGCAGACTGCAGGCCGCCAGCAGCAACAGGCAAGCCCCCTGCACCAACAATCGGCGAACTCGCACCATGCCCATCACCCCCAAGCTCTTGACATGCATCTTCCATAGCGCACTCAATTCATGGTAGAAACCGGAAAATCAACTTCGCGTCAAAAGTCCGAGCCCCTGCCCCTTTCCGATCGCCCCCCCAACCAGATTCTTGTGACCGGCGCGGGCGGACGGGTCGGGCAGCTCGTGCTGCGCGCACTTGCCGGTGCGCCGGATGCGCCGCGCATCGTCACCCTGTCGCGCAGCCCCGGCGCCGACGTGGTCTGGAGCCCCGTCACCGCGCCCTGCCCGCCCGTGCCCACCTGCGACGCGGTCCTGGCGCTCTGGGGCGTGACATCGGGCGATGATGCCGCGCTTTCCAGCAATAGCGCCCTTGCCCGTCAGGCGCGCCGCGCCGCGATCGCCGCAGGCGCGTCGCGGGTCATTCACCTGTCGTCAGCGGCGGTCTATGGCGGCGGTCTGGACCTGCGCGAAAGCGACCCGGCGCGCCCCATCTCGGCCTATGGACGCGCCAAGCTGGCGATGGAGCACACGATCGCGGCCCTTCCGCGCCGCGAAGGGCTCAGCCATTGCTGCCTGCGTCTTGCCAATGTGCTCGGTGCCGACAGTCTCACGCCCGCGCTCGCCAGCGGCGCGCCGGTGACGCTCGACCGTTTTGCCGATGGTCACGGCCCCTTGCGCAGCTACATTTCGCCCGCGGCACTGGCGCGCGTGCTCCTCGCGCTCACCCGCCTGCCGGCATCACGCCTGCCGCCGCTCCTGAATGTCGCCAGCGCCCCGCCCTTGCGTATGGAAACGCTGGTGCGCGCGGCGGGCTGTCAGCTTGCATGGCGGCCCGCAGCCGATGATGCGCTGGCGGCGGTGACGCTCGACAGATCCGCACTCTCTGCCCTCCTGCCCGCCCTGCCGCCCGACAGCGACGTGATGGCCCTCGCCGGGAGCGAGTCATGACCCCCGGCAAGCGACTCATGGATATCGCGCTGGTGCTTGTGCTCTTCGTGCTTCTCGTGCCGGTGATCGCGCTCACCGCCCTGCTGGTCGCGTTCATCGACGGGCGCCCGGTCTTCTACCGCTCCGAACGCATGATGACCCCCTCGCGCGCCTTCCGCCTGTGGAAATTCCGCACCATGACCACCGCGCACGATGACAGCGGCGTCAGCGGCGGCGACAAGTCCGCGCGGATCACGCCGCTCGGATCTGTCCTGCGCCGTCACCGGCTCGACGAACTGCCCCAGCTTCTCAACATCCTGCGCGGCGAGATGAGCTTCGTCGGACCGCGCCCGCCCCTGCGCGCCTATGTCGACCGCCACCCCGATCTCTATGCCCGCGTCCTGCGCCATCGCCCCGGCGTCACCGGCCTTGCCACCCTGCGCTATCACGACACCGAGGAACGCCTGCTCGCCGCCTGCACCACGCCCGAGGAAACCGACCGCGTCTACAACGCCCGCTGCGTGCCTCGCAAAGCGCGGCTCGACCTCATCTGGGCCGCCAGGCGCAACCTCTGCTTCGACCTCCTGCTGCTGATCGAAACCGGCCTGCCCCGGCGCAGGGGCCGCCGTCACGCCGGGTAAAGCGCCCCGAACTTGGCCTCAAGGTAGTCCAGAAGCGGCCCCGCCCCCGGCGCCTTGCCGCCACAGGCGCGTGCGATCGTCTCGCGCGGCGTGCGCAGACCGCCATGCCGCTGCACATTCTCGCGCAGCCAACCGGTCGCCGCACCCGGATCGCCCTTCGCCAGATCGCCGTCCAGCCCCGGCAGCTCCGCGCGCATCGCCTCATGCAGGCAGCCGGCATAAAGATTGCCCAGGGAGTAGGTCGGGAAATAGCCGAACAGCCCCACCGACCAATGCACATCCTGCAACACCCCCTCCGAGGCCCGCCCCACCGGATAGCCGAAATCGGCCGCGAACCGGTCGTTCCAGGCGGCTTCCAGGTCATCCACCTGCAAATCCCCCGCGATCAGCGCGCGCTCCAGGTCGAAGCGCAGCATCACATGCAGGTTATACTGCACCTCGTCGGCCTCGGTGCGGATATGCCCGCGATGAAGCCGGTTTACCGTGGCATAGAAACTGTCCTCGTCCGCCACCCCGATATCGCCGAAAATGTCGCGCATCCGCCCGTAAAGGAAATGGCAGAACGCCCGGCTGCGCCCCAGCTGGTTCTCATAGATGCGGCTCTGGCTTTCATGCACACCCATCGAAACACCATGCCCCACCGGGCTCAGATGCCAGGCCTTGTCGATGCCCTGCTCGTAACAGGCATGGCCGACCTCGTGGATGGTGGAATACAGGCAGTTGAACGGATCCTCGGCACTGATCCGCGTGGTGATGCGCGCATCGTCCCCGCCACCTGACGAGAACGGATGCACCGCCTTGTCGATCCGCCCGCGGCTGAAATCATAGCCGAACCGCTCGGCCAGTTCGCGCGCCAGCCGCATCTGGCCATCCGCATCGAAATCGCCACAGAGCGGTGCGCGCTCGGGCGCATCAAGCGCCCTCTGGCGCAAGGCCACCAGCGCCGGGCGCATCTCGTCGAACATCGCCTGAAGGTCATCGGCCCGCGCGCCCGGCTCGAACCCGTCAAGCAGCGCCTCATAGGGATCGCCCCCCGCCGCCAGCGCCGCGCCCTCCTCGCGCTTGAGGCGCAGCACATCGCGCAGCACCGGGGCGAAAGCGGCGAAATCATCCGCCGCGCGGGCCTCGGCCCAGACACCCTGCGCATGGCTCGTGAGCCGCGCCAGCGCCGTCGCCAGATCGCCGGGCACGCGCAGCGCGCGTTCATGGTCATGGCGCAGCAGGCGCAACTGCGCCGCCCCGCCCTCGTCCGGCGCCTCGGCGCTGGCCAACCACTCCCCCAGTCGGGGATCGGTGCGCCGCGCATGCAGCACGCTTTCCATCGCGCCGATCGCCTCGGACCGCTGCGCCGCCGCGCCGCGCGGCATCATGGTCTCCTGGTCCCAGGACAAAAGCCCCGCCACCTGCGCAAGCGCCTCGGTCTCGCGCGTGAACGCCATCAGCTCGTCATATGCGCTCATCGCGTCAGCCCCGCACCGATTGCGCCACCGGATAGGCGCTCAGGAACCGCGCCCGCAGGATCAACACCCACAGCACCACCGCGACGAACTGATGGACAATCGCGATCTGCCAGGGTGCGATGTAAAGCACCGTCGCGATCCCCAGCACCACCTGCGCAAGAAGCGCGATCATCGCCGCGCTGAAGGCCGCGCCGGTCGCCCGGTTGGCGCTGCGCCGCCCCTTGAGCCAGACCATCACGCCAAACGCCAACAGCGCATAGCCCACCATCCGGTGAATGAACTGCACAAGCCCCGGATTCTCAAACAGGTTGCGCCAGCCCAGGTCGCTCATCCACATATCGGGCGGCAACAGCCCCCCCGCCATCAGCGGCCAGTCGGTGAAACTGCGCCCCGCATCGATCCCCGCGACCAGCGCGCCGATCAGGATCTGCAGAAACGCGAAATGCAGCCAGCCCGTCGCCAGCCCGAATAGCTTCGCTTCACCGGCGCGCCGCGCCTGCATGAGATCGCGCTCCTCGCGCCCCAGCAGCATCACATACCAGGCGATGAACCCGAGGATGACAAAGGCCAGCCCCAGATGCGTGGCCAGACGATAACTCGCCACGTCCAGCATCTCGCCCTCAAGGCCCGAACTGACCATCCACCAGCCGATCGCCCCCTGCGCGCCGCCCAGCACACCCAGCATCAGCAAGCGCCCGCTCCAGCCCACCGGGATCTTGCGCGCCACAAGGAAACCCGCAAAACCGACAGCCCAGACAAGCCCGATCACCCGGCCCAGCTGGCGATGTCCCCATTCCCACCAATAGATGCGCTTGAACTCGGACATGCTCATGCCCTTGTTCTGCAACTGGTATTCGGGAATCTGGCGGTATTTCTCGAGCTCTTCTTCCCAGGCCGCCTCGCTCATTGGCGGCAGCGCACCCGTGACCGGCTTCCATTCGGTGATGCTCAGCCCGCTGTCGGTCAGCCGCGTAAGGCCCCCCACGGCGATCATCACCACCACCAGCGCGAACAGCACCATCAGCCAGGCACGGATCGCGCGGCGCGCCCCGCGCGGGCGTGCGTCGATCATCCCGCCCGTCGGCGCGGCCTTCGGGGCCTCGCCCTCGCCCACATCCTCGAAAATGCTGCGCTTGCCACTCATCTCGTTTCCCCTGCCTGCTGATCGGCCCAAAGGTTAGTGCGCCCCGCACCCCCCTTCAAGCGGCCTCAATCACCGCGTTCCTTCCAGCGGACCATCTGCCGCAGGACGCCGTGCAGCATCTGCACATCCGCCCGCGTCAGCGGCATCCGGCTCCACATGTTGCGCAGGTTGGTGCGCATCCCCTGTGCCTTGTGCTCGGGGAAAAAGAACCCGGCATCCTCAAGTCGTGTCTCGTAATGCTCGGCCAGCCTCTCGACCTCGATCTGCTCGGCCCAGTCGGCACGCGCCATGTCGACCCGCTCGGGCGTGATCCCGCCCTGCGCGCGGCGCCATTCATAGCCGGTCAGCAGCACGCATTGCGCCAGGTTCAGGCTGGGAAACGCCGGGTTCACGGGCACGTTGATGATCGCATTGGCCTTGGACACGTCCTCGTTTTCCAGCCCCGCGCGCTCGGGACCGAACAACACGGCGACCTTCTCGCCCGCCGCGATCCGCTCGGCGGCAACCTGCATGGCGCGCTCGGGACTCAGGACCGGCTTCGTAAGCCCGCGCGCCCGCGCCGTGGTCGCCATCACGTAATGACAATCCGCCACCGCCTCGGCCACGTCCCCCATCAGCCTCGCCTCGTCCAGAACCCGCCCCGCACCGCTGGCCATCGCCACCGCGCTCGAATTGGGCCAGCCATCGCGCGGCGCCACCAGCCGCATCCGGTCCAGCCCGAAATTCCACATCGCGCGCGCCGCCGCGCCGATATTCTCGCCCATCTGCGGGCGGACCAGCACGAAATCAGGCTGAGGGGTGTCGCTTGGCATCTGTGTCTCCTTGGGTCGCTGCCGCCTCTTAAACAGTTTCACGCGCCTGCGACACCGCATTTGCGCCCGTGCTTCGCGTTCCGTTCTGTGCGGAACGGGTGGGCAAAATGTACGCAACGCATCGTGCGGTCGGTTAACCCGCCGCGTTTTCCGACAGGATACCGACGCGTTACCGACGCGATACCGTTGCAATACCGATGGTGTTTTTTGCCGTTAATCAATGCCTTAGGGATGATTCGCGTGGTCGTCGCAGGACCCGCCCTCACCCCCGTCGCATCCCGGCACCGGATCATAGCCGCACCCACCCCAGGGATTGCAGCGCAGAATGCGCCTGAGCGCCAGCCAGCCGCCCTTGATCGCGCCGTGATGCTTCAGCGCATCGAGCGCATATTGGCTGCAGGTGGGCTGAAACCGGCAGCCATGTCCGACCCAGGGCGACAGGATCAGCCGATAGGCCCTCACCGGCCATGACAAGACATGCGCCAGCGGGCTCATTTTCTTGTTCCGTGGATTGAACTTAGCGCACTTCGCAAGTCGGATTTCAGCGCCTCGAAGGGGCGCGCGGCGGTGGCATTGGCGCGCCCGATCAGCACGTAATCCCAGCCTGGCCTGCCCGCCTCGGGCAGCACCGCGCGCGCCGCTTCGCGCAACCGCCGCTTGGCACGGTTGCGCGCCACGGCATTGCCGACCTTCTTTGAACAGGTGAACCCGACCCGGATCGCCGGGTCGCCATCGTGCCGCTCGCGCCCCTGCACCACCATCGAAACGGTGCTCTGGCGCCGGGCCTGCGCCGCGCGAAGGAAATCCGGGCGGTCTTTAAGTGTCTGAAGGCAAACGGAAACCGCCGGGGGCTTCATCCCCGCATTCCTGTCGGGGGCCTCCGGCGGCATCATGTCCGTAGTCCTGTTACTGCTGCGCCTGCTCAGGCGCTCAGCGACTTGCGGCCGCGCGCACGACGCGCGTTCAGGATCTTGCGGCCGGCCTTGGTGGCCATGCGTGCACGAAACCCGTGGCGGCGCTTGCGAACCAGGTTCGAGGGTTGGTAGGTGCGTTTCATCGCTCCGTCTCCGGTCTTTGCGGGGCGGCACCGCCATCAGAATCGCGGCCACGCCCTGTATATGTTCGAGGCCCGGTCTATAGTGGCCCCTTCGCCCCAAGTCAAACCCGCCCCGCGCCTTTTGCAACAAAAACCTTCGCCGGGTGCACAAACCTGTCACAAACCCATGAAAACCGGCCCGATCCCATCACCCGGCATCACCCTCCTGTGAGCCCTATGGCCAAAGGTCTCCGACCTGCGCATGTTCGATCCATACAGGATCAGGAGCGCATGCCGCCATGAAGGATACCACCCGCCCTCGCAAGCCCGCCCTCTGGCGACACCTGCCGCTTGCCGCGATCCTGATTGTTGCACTGGCCGGATCATTCCTGCTGGGCGACCACCTCAGTTTCGACACGCTCCAGACCCACCGCGAAGCCCTGCTGGGTTTTCGAGACGCCAATTTCGCGGGGATCGTGGCGCTGTTCCTTGGCGCCTATATCCTGATCGTCGCCTTCTCGCTTCCCGGCGCGGCGGTCGCTTCGGTGACCGGCGGCTTCCTCTTCGGCCTCTGGCTTGGCACCACGCTCAACGTGCTGGCCGCCTCGATCGGGGCAATCGCGATCTTCTGGGCCGCGCGCCTCGGCCTCGGGCGCGTTCTGAGCGCCCGGATCGAAACATCCGACGGCACCTTGAAGAACATCAAGAACGGATTGCACAACAATGAAATATCGGTTCTTTTTCTGATGCGCCTCGTGCCGGTCGTGCCCTTCTTCGTGGCCAATCTCCTGCCCGCGCTGGTCGGGGTCCGCTTCGTCAACTTCGCCCTGACCACGGTGCTCGGGATCATCCCCGGCGCGCTGGTCTTCACCTGGATCGGGGTCGGCATCGGCGAGGTCTTCGACCGCGGCGAACGCCCCGATCTCTCGCTTCTCTGGGAGCCGCAGGTGATCGGCCCCATCCTCGGCCTCTGCGCGCTGGCCGCCCTTCCCATCCTCATCAAGGCCATTCGCGGCCGCAAGGACATCTGATCATGAGCGAACTCAAGACCGACCTTCTGGTCATCGGGGCAGGATCCGGCGGCCTGTCAGTGGCCGCGGGCGCCGCGCAGATGGGGGCCGATGTCATCCTGCTGGAAGGAAACCGCATGGGGGGCGATTGCCTCAATTTCGGCTGCGTTCCCTCCAAGGCGCTGATCGCGGCGGGCAAGGCCGCCCATGCCCAGTCCCACGCTGCCGCCTTCGGCATCGCCGACGTTTCACCCAAGGTCGATTATTCCGCCACCATCGACCATGTGCAGGACGTGATTTCCCAGATCGCGCCGCATGACAGCCAGGAACGCTTCGAATCCCTCGGCGTCCGGGTCATCCGCGAGCATGGCAGCTTCGTCTCGCCCCATCAGGTCCGGGCGGGCGCGCATCTGATCACCGCCCGCCGGGTGGTGATCGCGACCGGTTCCTCGCCGCTGGTGCCGCCGATTCCCGGCCTTGATTCAGTGCCTTACGAGACGAACGAAACCCTTTTTGAACAGCGCGATCAGCCCGAGCACCTGTTGATCGTCGGCGGCGGCCCCATCGGCATGGAAATGGCGCAGGCACAGCGCCGCCTTGGCGCCAGGGTCACCGTGATCGAGGGTGCCAAGGCTCTCGGCCGCGACGATCCCGAAACCGCTGCCGTCCTGCTTGATGCGTTGCGCGCCGAAGGCATCGAGATCGCCGAAGACGCGCTTGCCAGCGAAATTCGCGGCAAACCCGGCGCTATCGAGATCGAAACCCGCGACGGGCGCCTGTTCAAGGGCACCCATCTTCTGATGGCGGTCGGGCGTAAACCCAATATCGAACGCCTCGACCTGGCGGCAGCCGGAATCGAGACGACAAAGACCGGAATCAAGGTCGATGCCGCGCTCAAAACGACGAACCCCAAGGTCTACGCCATCGGCGATGTGGCAGGCGGGCTGCAATTCACCCATGTGGCGGGGTATCATGCGGGGATCGTCATCCGCTCGGCCCTCTTCGGCCTGCCCGCCAAGGCCGAGACCGCCCATATCCCCTGGGTCACCTACACCGCCCCCGAACTCGCCCAGATCGGCCTGACCGAGGACGAGGCGAAACGAATCCACGGTGAGAAACTCGAACTGGTGCGCTTTCCCTATGACCAGAACGACCGCGCCATCGCAGAGCGCAAACCGCTGGGGCTGATCAAGGTGATGGTCGTCTCTGGCCGCCCCGTGGGCGTGTCCATCGTCGGGGCGCAGGCTGGCGAGCTGATCGGCCTCTGGGCCTTTGTCATGGCCAACCGGCTCAAGATGAAGCATGTGGCAAAGATGGTCGCGCCCTACCCGACGCTGGGCGAATTGAACAAGCGTGCGGCTGGGGCCTATTTCTCGCCAAAGCTGTTTGATAGTCCTAAGATCAAGACGATCGTGAGGCTGGTACAACGCTGGATACCCTGAAAGGGGCGGACATAACGCATGCGGTTTCTGAAATCTCTTTCGGGACGCTTCCTGATCCTGACGATCGTATTCGTCATGCTGGCCGAAGTGCTGATCTTCGTGCCCTCGATTGCGCGTTTCCGCGAGGATTACCTGATGTCGCGGCTCGAGCGTTCGCAGATCGCCTCGCTGGCGCTGCTCGCGAATGATGACATCTCCCCCGAGCTTCAGGACGAGCTCTTGCAGAATGCCGGCGTCTTCAACGTGGTCCTGCGGCGCAACGATGCCCGGCAGCTCGTGCTGTCCTCGCCGATTCCCTCGCCGATCACCGCCACCTATGACCTGCGTAATGCCAGCGCGATTGACCTTATTCGCGATGCGATGACCCGCCTGGTCACGCCCGAACCACAGGTGATCCGTGTCATCGGCGACCCGGTGCGCATGGCAGGCCTCCTGATCGAAGTCACCCTCGAAACCAGCGAGCTGCGCACCGCCATGATCGATTACGGCCTGCGCATCCTGCTCCTGTCTGCGGTGATTTCGGGGGTGACCGCGCTATTACTGTTCCTCGCGGTGCGCAGCCTTCTGGTAAAGCCGATCAAGCGGGTCGTCGGCCACATGCAATCCTACGCCGCCGCGCCCGAAGATGCGCGCCGGGTCATTTCGCCATCCGCCGGCGTCACCGAACTGCGCGAGGCCGAAGAAACGCTGAAACTGATGCAGACCCAACTGACCAGCGCGCTCAAGCAGAAGGACCGGCTGGCGCAGCTTGGCGGCGGGGTCGCCAAGGTCAGCCATGACCTGCGCAATATCCTGACGTCAGCGCAGCTTTTCACCGACCGCCTCGAACTGAGCGAGGACCCGACCGTCAAGCGCATGGCCCCGAAGCTGGTCAATTCCATCACCCGCGCGGTGCATCTGTGCGAAGCCACCCTCGCCTATGGCCGCGCCGAGGAACCCGCCCCCGCCCTCAGCCGCGTGTTGCTGGCCGATATCGTCAGCGACGTGATCGACAGCGAACGCCTCTCCGTGGGCGACGGCGAGGTCAGCTTCTCCGAGGACATCCCCGCAGCGCTCATGATCCGCGCCGACGCCGAACAGCTGTATCGCGTGATTTCCAATCTCGTGCGCAATGCGCGTCAGGCCATCGTCACCACAGGCAAGCAGGGCGAGATCAACGTCGCCGCCACCGAGACCGATGACGACTGGATCATCACCATCACCGATACCGGCCCCGGCCTGCCGCCAAAGGCGCGCGAGCATCTTTTCCAGCCGTTCCAGGGCCGCGCGGCCAAGGGCGGCAGTGGACTCGGCCTCAATATCGCCGCCGAACTCGTGCGCGGCCATGGCGGCGCGCTGACGCTCGAGCGCAGCGACGAGACCGGCACCGCCTTTCGTATCTCGCTGCCGCGCGGCGGTGTCGAAATGGGCTGAGTTTTTCTTCTCTGCCCCCTTGCATTGCCCGGCGGCAAAGTCTAAATCCCGCCCTCACGGACCGATAGCTCAGCTGGATAGAGTACCTGACTACGAATCAGGGGGTCGGGGGTTCGAATCCTCCTCGGTCCGCCACTTACCCCCCGCCTTGAATTTCATGACTCCCACATTTGCCGCTGCGCCCTTCGGCTGAAGATGGCAGAGCACAATTCAGGCTGTCTTCCATTTCCTTGAAATTGCTTCGTGCAGCGCGAAGTCATCTCGATAGAAGTTTGACAGAAACCGGCTGACGCGATCGCTTTCAAGTTCCTTCATGTCTTGGTGCGCATTGGGCTTTGAAAACCTTTTGCCAGATAATCGCACAGGATACGCAACGGCCGATGACCGAACTGAATGCGTCCCAAGTTGTGACACCCGTCGATCCTGGACCTGAAACACCGTCGAATTCGTCAAGTTGTGCTGCCTCGTTTTCGATGGAAGAGTTCATCACAATCAGAGATGTGAACCACTCATAACTCCTTTGAGTGACGAACGATCATGGACATCGAGTCTCGCCGCGCGCTTCAAAATGCTGCTTTGCAAATTCGGTTTAAGTTTGAAGATTATCCAACAAGAGCTCTAAAGGAACCCGCGAATACAACACGGGTTTGACATACCGAAACATTAATTCGCCACAAAAATGGGCTTTTCATCGGGTGAATTTGACACCTGAACCTGCAAAGAACGGTCGTCGGAAGAGCGAAAGGACATTTTATGCCGTTGATTGACAAAACAATTCCGGCACGGGTGCCCTTGCCGCATGGCGAATCCCGCCGCATCCCGCCGCTGATCTTCCAGACGTTCAAGACCCGCGAACTGCCCAACCTCATGTATGAGGCCGTACAAAGCTGGATCGAACATAATCCCGGATTCGAATACCGCTTCTTTGACGACGATGCGCAGGCCGCATTCATCCGGGACAATTTCGACCCTGACGTTTTCTCCGCTTATCAGAAGATCGAAGGCGGAGCCTTTCGCGCCGATCTCTGGCGCTATTGCGTTCTCTGGATACATGGCGGGGTCTACGCCGATATCGACACGGTCTGCCGCAGCGATCTGACCCGGAGCTTGCGAGCCGAGGACGCATTCGTCGCGCCCGACACGGGCGGGAATGTCCCCTCGGCCGTGTTCAACGCCTTCATCGCCGCAACACCCCGTCATCCGTTCCTCAAGCGCGCGATCGACCGCGCGACCGGGCTGGTTCTCTCAGAAAGACCTTTTGTCGGTTATGAGATGGTCGGTCCCGCCAATCTTGGCGCGGCGATCAACCTCACCACCGAACGCCCGGAAAGAACACCCATGATTGCCGGCACATACGACCACGCCGGAAGCCCTTGGCGCATCATCGAAAAGCGCCCTGCCGGCAACGGGGAGCGGCGGCGCGTCGTTGATGGCGACATTACGCTTTTCAATACCGAATATGACGAATACCGCGACGAACTCGCCACGGTCGGTGTCCGGCATTGGCATCTCGACGAACCGCGCATCGGCCCCCTGCGAAAACTGGTACGCCGGTGGAAACGGGCTGCGATGCTTCGGAAATCGAGAACTGACTGACCCCGCGGCCCACATGCGCGCGCATCAAGCCTCTGGACAACTGAACGGATCGGTTTACCCTGAAGGATGATCATATTCTCCACGGGACCGAGACATGAAACTGACCGTCGACGGCACCGAGCACGAGCTCGATATCGAAACCGACATGCCGCTCCTTTGGGTGCTGCGCGACGAACTGGGTCTCACGGGCGTGAAATATGGCTGCGGGATCGCCGAATGCGGCGCCTGCATGGTTCATATCGACGGGCAGGCCGTGCATTCATGCCAGACGCTCGTCGGCGATGTCTGGGGCGAGGTGACCACGATCCACGGCCTCGCGGCCCCCGGCACGCTCCATGCGGTGCAGGCCGCATGGGTCAAGCATCAGGTGGCGCAATGCGGCTACTGCCAGTCCGGCCAGATCATGCAGGCCGCCGCATTGCTGGCGCAGACGCCGGACCCTACCGATCAGGAAATCGACGACGCCATGAGCATGAATCTCTGTCGCTGCGGCACCTATCCGCGCATCCGCGCGGCCGTCAGGACCGCCGCGCGCACCCTGCAAGAGGGCACCCAATGAGCCGCGCCGGGAAAATCGCGCGCCGGACGTTCCTGACCGGCTCGATCGCCACCGCCGGCGGCGTCGCCTTTGGCGTCTACATGTATCGCCGCCCCTCGGCGAACCCGCTCGCTGCGGGCCTGCACGAGGGCGAGGCCGCACTGACCCCTTATGTACTCATCCGCCCGGACGGCGTCACGCTGATCACACCGCGCGCCGATCTCGGACAGGGCGCGGCGCATGTCCAGGCCCTCCTGATCGCCGAAGAGCTTGATATCGAACTTGACCAGGTCGGCCTTGATCCCGGCCCGCCAAGTGCCGCCTACTACAACACCGCCCTTTCACGCGAAGCGCTGCCCTTCGCATCCACCAACGAATCCCGCTTGGCCGAAACCGCCCGCACGCTGATGGATGCGCCGATCAAGTTCCTGGGCATCCAGATCACCGGCGGCTCGACCACCGTGCCCGACGGCTGGCAGAAACTGCGAGTTGCCGGTGCGGTCGCCCGCGAGACGCTGAAGGCCGCCGCATCGCTTGAAACCGGCCTGCCGGTCAGTGACCTTCGCACCCGTGGCGGCGCGGTGCTGCTGCCCGATGGCACCCGCCTGCCCTATACCGGGCTGGCCGCCCGCGCCGCCGAGATCGACCCGGTCACCGACGTTACCCTGCGCGACCCATCCGCATGGCGACTGATCGGCAAGCCGACCATGCGCAGCGACATCACGGCGAAATCGACCGGCCAGCAGCTCTACGGCATCGACGTGACCCTGCCCGGCATGCTGTTCGCCGCGCTCCGCACCAATCCCCGGCAGGGCGGCGAGATGCTGGGCTATGACGCGTCGCGCGCCGAAACCATGCGCGGCGTCCACAAGATCGTGCCGGTCACCGGCGGGGTCGGCGTTCTGGCCGATAACAGCTGGCGCGCCATGCGCGCGGTCGAGGCCATTCGCATCGATTGGGGTCCCGCCCCCTATCGCCCGCATCAGGGCGAACACTGGCGCGCGCTTGAAAACAGCTTCACCGACAAGCGCCGGGACAGCCGGTTGCGCAATGACGGCGATGTCGATGCAACCCTCGCGTCCACCACCCCGCTCGAGGCCGAGTACCGTGCGCCTTACCTCGCCCATGCACCGCTTGAGCCGATGAACGCGACCCTGCAGATCAAGGACGGGAAAGTCGATATCTGGACCGGCACCCAGATCCCGCGCTTCGTTCAGAAGAACGTCGCAAGCGTCGTCGGCGTGAAACCCGCACAGGTCCATGTCCATGTCACGATGAGCGGCGGCAGCTTCGGCCACCGGCTCGAAGACATGATGGTGCGCCGCGCTGCCGAACTCGCCATGCAAGCCGATGGAAGGCCGATCAAGCTGACGCTCTCGCGCGAAGAGGACATGGCGCATGACTACCCCCGACAGATCGCCATGGCGCGTGGCCGTGGCACCGTTTCGGGCGGCCATGTGCAGGCCTTCGACCTTGGCATCGCCATGCCCTCGATCATGCGCTCTCAGATGCGCCGGCTCGGTATGCCGATGATGGGTGCCGATCTTCAGATCGTCGCGGGCGCCTGGGACCAGCCCTTCGCCATCCCCGATTACCGAGTGAGCGGCTACCGCGCGCCCGACCTTGCGCCGATCAGCTCCTGGCGCTCGGTCGGCGCCTCGACCAATGGCTTCTTTCACGAGAGCTTCCTTGATGAACTGATCCACGCCGCCGGGGCCGACCCGCTCGAGGAACGTCTGCGCCTGTGCAACCACGCCCCTTCGCGCAAAGTGCTCGAAACGGTGGGCGAGATGTCGGACTGGGGTGCGCCCTTGCCCGAGGGGCGCGCGCGCGGCATCGCCTTCTGCCTGTCCTTCGGCACCCCCTGCGCCGAAGTCGTTGAGGTCACCGTCACCGAGTCCGGCATCCGTATCGACAAGGTCCATGTCGCCGCCGAGGTGGGCCGCGTCATCGATCCGGTGAATTTCGAGAACCAGGTGCAAGGCGGCGTCATCTGGGGCCTGGGCCATGCGATCCTTGCCGAAACCACCTATGATGACGCGATGGCCGAACAGAGGAATTTCGACAGCTTCCGCTTCATGCGCATGTATCAATGCCCCGAGATCATCGTGCGCGGGCTGGAAAACGATTCCCGCGTGCGCGGCATCGGCGAACCCCCGGTGCCCCCTGCCGCGCCTGCGCTGGCCAATGCGATCTTCGCCGCGACCGGCATTCGCCTGCGCCAGATGCCCTTTGTCCGGGACATGGATTTCGTCTGACCGAAGCGGGCCTTGCCTTGCCCCGCCGCTGGTGCTTCAAGAAGGCATGCGCCACCTTCTCACAACGCTCCTGCTTCTGGCACTCTCCTCCCTCAGCGGGCTTCTCGCCCGATCGCTTGGCTTGCCGCTGCCCTTCATGATCGGCCCATTGATCCTGACCGGAATCATCGCCACCGCCCTGCCCGAGCGCCTTCCCGAGGGCTACAAATTCCCCCCCGGCCTGCGCATCGTCTTCATTTCGGTGATCGGGCTGATGATCGGCGCTCAGGTCACGGCGGAACTGCTTGCCGCCGCCCCGCGCCTGATGCTCAGCTTCGCGGCGCTGACCTTGTTCACCGTGACCGCCCATGCCTTCAACTACACGGTATTTCGCCGTATCGGCGGCTATGACCGGGCCACCGCCTTTTACGCGGCCACACCGGGCGGGCTCTACGAATCCATCGCCCTTGGCGAAGAGGCCGGCGCCGACATGGCCCGCCTCATGCTGCAGCAGTTCCTTCGGATCATCGTGGTGGTGACGGTCCTGCCCCTTGGTCTGCAAATCTGGCTGGGCCAGCCGGTCGGCAGTTCGGGTGGCATGACGCTGGCGCGTCACGCCGTGCCTTGGTCCGACCTGCCCTGGATCGTGCTGGCCGGTGGTGCAGGCTACCTTCTGGGGCGCGTGCTGCGCCTGCCCGCCGGGCAATTGACCGGCCCTCTGGCACTGGCGGCAATTCTGTCGGTCAGCGGGCTTTACCCGCTCGATATTCCGCAATGGCTGGTGAATGTGGCGCAGATCGTGATCGGCAGCGCCCTTGGCATGCGCTTCACCGGTATCAGCCGCCGCCTCATCCTGCGCGGCACGCGCCTTGCACTCATCTCAGTGGGCGGGATGCTTTTGCTCGCGGCTTTCTTCGCCGAAATCCTGCATGTCGCCGTCGGCGAACCCTTTGACGTCATGCTCATCAGCTTTGCTCCCGGCGGCGTGACCGAGATGGCCTTGATCGCGCTCTCGCTTCAGGCCAACCCGGCGCTGGTGACGCTGCACCATATCTGGCGCATCCTGATTACCGTGGTGGGGCTCGGCCTCTCCGCACGCTGGCTGCGCCGCCACCTTTGACAGGTTTCCGTGCCTGCGCTATCTGAACACACGTTCATTTAAGGATCGGAGTCTCGCCATGCGCATCAACGAAACCGCCGCCATCGTCACCGGGGGCGCCTCGGGCCTGGGTGAGGCCACCGCACGCCATTTCCGCCAGATGGGCGCCGATGTCACGATTCTCGACCGTGACGCGTCGCGCGGCGCCGCCGTGGCCGAGGAAATCGGCGCAGGTTTCGCAAAAACCGATGTGACCGACGAGACCTCTGTCCGCGATGCCATATCTGCGGCGCGCGATCACATGGGCCGGATCACCGCCGCGGTGAACTGCGCCGGGATCGCCACCGGCCAGAAGACCCTTGGCAAGGACGGCCCGCATGACCTCGACGCGTTCCGCCGAACCATCGACATCAACCTCGTGGGCACCTTCAACGTCGCCCGCCTCGCCGCTGCCGAAATCGCCCGCAACGACCCCGGCCCCGACGGCTCGCGCGGCGTGATCGTCAACACCGCCTCCATTGCCGCCTTTGACGGGCAAAAAGGCCAGACCGCATATGCTGCGTCCAAGGGTGGCATCGTCGGGCTCAGCCTGCCAATGGCGCGCGATCTGGCGCGCGAAGGCATCCGTGTCATGGCCATCGCGCCGGGGATCTTCCTGACACCGATGATGCAGGGCCTGCCCCAGGAGGTTCAGGATCAACTGGCGCAGGACGTGACCTTTCCCAAACGTCTGGGCGACCCGGCGGAATACGCCGCGCTGGCGCGCTTCATCGTGGAATGCGATTACCTCAACGGCGATGTGATCCGCCTCGATGGCGCCTTGCGGATGCAATAGGCCCACCGCCTCTAGATCGCGCCCTCGGTCTCGATCTTGAGGTCATGACCGCAATGCTTGCAGTGGATCGCGTCGGTATCATGCTTCAGCAGCCCGCATTCGGGACACTTGTGCTTGACCTTGGCAGGCGAAAAAATCGACCGGACCAGTTGCAGGAACAGGCCCACGCCGATCACCATGATCCCCATCGTCAACAACCGCCCCCAGGACGTGGTCATGACGATATCCCCGAATCCCGTCGTGGTCAGGGTCGCCACGGTGAAATAGAGCGCGTCGATATAGTTGTTCAGATCCGGCTCGTTGCCGCCGCGCAGGGTATAGACCACCGCCGCCGTCGCGAAGATGAACACCAGCAGGTTGACCGCCGCCAGGATCGGGTCCTCGTAGCGCCGGAAAAAGGTCGCGTCCCTGCGCAAGTCACGCAGCAGGTGGTAGGAATGCACCAGTCGCAGCGACCTCAGCACCCGCAGCATCGCCAGTTCCTGACCATAGAACGGCGTCGCGATCAGTGACGCAAGCACCACGAAATCCGCCAGCACATAGATCCGGCGCAACAGGCGCATCCGGTTGGAACTGATCCAGAACCGCATCACCAGATCGGCCACGATCACCACGCCGATCAGAACATCCGCAATGAAGATCGCCCGCGTCAGTGGCAACGGCGCAGTCGCAAGGAAGAAGAGAATCGAGCACGCGTCGAAAATCAGAAGCCCGTAGCGAAAGTTCGTGGCACGCTTGCTGCGGCCCTCATAGAGCAGCCTGATCCGATCCTTGACTGTCTTGTCCTCTGGCATCCGCGCACCGACCTTATACCGACGTGATACCGACGTAATACCGAGAGGGGTTTTCAGCCAGCATTTTCCGCCTTTTCCTCAAGCGTCAGCCACTCGTCCTCAGCCTTCTGCAAAGCCGTCTGCCTTGTGCTCAAGGCCTCGGTCGCCTTTTGAAACTTGATCGGTTCACGGGTGAACAGCTCCGGATCGGCCAGCAACTCCTCGAGCTTGGCAATCTCCCCCTCGAGCCTCGCCATCTCGGCCGGCAAGGCCTCCAGCCGGTGCTTTTCGGTAAAGGACAACCCGCCCCGCATGGTCTTCTCTGGCCCCTTATCCTGCTTTGGCTTCGGCTTGTAGTCTATTGTTTTCTTGCTATTTTTTTCCGCCGGTCCTTGCGGCCCCGAACCCCTCTGGCTCTGGTAATCCGTCCACCCTCCGGCATAGACCGTCGCCTGGCCGTCGCCCTCCATCGCAATGGTCGTCGTCGCCACCCGGTCCAGAAAATCGCGGTCGTGACTGACCAACAGCACCGTGCCATCGTAATCGTCCAGCAGTTCCTGAAGCAGATCCAGCGTCTCGATATCAAGATCGTTGGTCGGCTCATCCAGCACCAGGAGATTGCTTTCCCGCGCCATCAGCTTGGCCAAAAGCAATCGCGCTTTTTCACCACCTGACAATGACTTAACAGGCGCTCTCGCCTGTTGCTCGTCAAACAGGAACTCCTTGAGATAGCCCACCACATGACGCGGATTGCCGCGCACCATGACCTGGTCGGCCTGCCCTGAAACGCGCATCTCCTTGTCGCCTGTCAGGCTGTCCCAGAGCGTCATTTCGGGTTCCAGCTGGGCACGCGCCTGATCGAACACCGCCGGCATAAGGTTGGTGCCGTGATCTACCGTCCCGCTATCCGGCTCGATCTCCTTGAGCAGCATCTTGAGAAGCGAGGTCTTGCCAACGCCATTCGGCCCGACAAAGGCGATCCGCTCTCCCCGCTGGATGCGGATGGAGAAGTCGTTCAGGATGACGTTTCCATCGTAAGTCTTTGATATACTTTGCGCTTCTATCACGCGCTTGCCCGATTTCGGCCCGGATTCCAGCGCCATCGCCGCTGCGCCCTGACGTTTGATCTGGGCGGCGCGGTCGGCGCGCATGGCTTGAAGGTTTCGCAGGCGACCCTGATTGCGTTTGCGCCGGGCGCTGATTCCCTCGACGGCCCAACGGGCCTCGGCCTTGATCTTGCGGTTGAGCTTGTGGCGGGCTTGGTCTTCTTCTTCCCAGACCTTGTCGCGCCAGCTTTCGAAGGCTTCGAAGCCTTTTTCCTGACGGCGAATAATTCCCCTGTCTATCCAGAGGGTTGCACGCGTAAGCTCACGCAGAAATGCGCGGTCGTGGCTGATCAGAACAAAGGCCGCGCGGGTCTGTTTCAGCTCAGCCTCGAGCCAGGCGATCGCCTCGATGTCGAGATGGTTCGTCGGCTCGTCCAGCAGCATGAGATCGGGCGCTTCGGCCATCAGCTTGGCCAGCGCCGCGCGGCGCCGCTCGCCGCCCGAAGCGGTCGCGACGGGTGTCGAGGGGTCGAACTTGAGCCCCTCTGCCGCCATCTCCACGCGGTAGGAATCAGCGGCGTCCAGGGCGCTTGAAGCGAAGTCACCCAACGTGGAAAACCCCGACATTTCAGGGTGTTGCTCCATGTAGCCCACACTGATTCCGGGGGTGAGCACGCGCGCACCACTGTCGGCTTCCACCAACCCCGCCATCACTTTCATCAGGGTCGACTTGCCCGATCCGTTGCGGCCCACGAGGGCCACGCGGTCGCCGGGCTGCACGACAAGGGACACCCCGTCGAACACGGGGGCTCCGCCGAAGGTGAGCGAAACATCGGAAAGTTGCAGAAGCGGTGCGCGAGCCATGTCAGCGGGCTATCCCGCCGCCTGTCAGCCGTCAAGCGGCGACAGCGAAACCGGCATCGGTATCATGTCGGTATGACGTCGGTATCGCGTCGGTATCACAGCCGCGGCGCGGCTAACCCGCCACCGCCCGCAAAAGTCGCTTTCGCGCGGGCGGAATCGCCGCGATCTCGAGGCCGGTAAACACATGCAGCGTGTCGAGCTGACGGTCGACCACGGCGTGATCGCTGACCCATCCCCCCATCACGAGATAGCTGCGCAGCAGCGGTGGCATCCGCAACATTCCCTGTTTCGCATCGGGGCTGCGGCGCCCGAGCTTTTGGGAAAAACGGAACACGGCGGGCGCCTTGACGCGCGGCAGCCAGCGTCGGGGCGCGATATGGCGATGCGCAAGCATGGTGAAGGCATCCAGGTGGGCCTGCGCGTCGGCACCCTGAAACGAGGAACAGCCAAACAGCATCTCGATCCCGCGCGCATCGACAAAGCGTGTCATCGCGCCCCAGGCGACCCGCATGATATCGGGATCCTTAAGGCCGGGGCGGATGCAGAAACGGCCGAGTTCGACCATCGGACCATCAAAGCTGGACAGGGCGGAGAGTTCGTAGAACTGCGCCGAATAGCTGCGGCCGATCTCTGCGCCGCCGGTCAGGGGCAGAAGGCGAAAGCAGCAGACGAGCTGCCCGCTGTTCACGTCCTCGATCAGGAAATGCGCACAGACATCGTCAAAGGTATCGCGATCAAGCGTGCCGGGCGGCGCAGTCCGAAGAAAGGCCGCGCCGCGCAATTCCTGCGCGGCACGAATATCCGCAGCGTTCTCTGCGATGCGCGCCTTGTAGCGCCCCCTGCTCAATGCCGGCATGACAATGATCCCAAGCCACGGGAAATCTGTATCCGGCGCAGCCCTAGCATACAAGCTGTGACGCAGCTGTGACAGGATCAGTTGAAGATCTGGCCGGGATCGATATTGCCGATATTGCTGATCATCTGGCGGATGAAGTTGTTGTTCACGACCGAGTTGTCTGTGACCCGGCGCGACAGCGGCACGACTTGACCGTCCTCGAGGCCGAAACGCTCGATATTGGCGATGGTGTCGGTCTCGTTGAAGCTGATCGCGAGCACCTGGCGTTCGACCACCTCGGGGCGGAACATGCCATATTCCCGAATCCGGCTGCGCACATAGTAGTAATCGCCACCCTCGAGCACTCCGCCCATCGTGGGCGGCCCGACGACGTCATCCACCGAGGCCCGCGTATCGACGCCGACGACCAGCTGCTGAAGATCCTCTTCAGGTGGGATATACCCGTGATTCTTGTAGGTCGCCGAGCAGGCCGTCATGGCAAGAAGGCTCATGGCGGCCAGTGCGCCGCTCAATCGTTTTGTGATACCAATCATCCTCGCCCTCTTGATCTTGGCCCGACATGCCTTTTATCCCGCTTACAACAAGGTGGCCCACTGGTTCAAGAAAGGAAGACTCCGGCTTGGCACAGCACGACACGACACCGAAGACGGTATTTCGCATAACCGAGCTGTCGCCGCACAGGCCACTTGGCTTTAATTTGCGGCCGGACAACGCCACGATGGAGCGAATTCGCGTCCATCTTGACCTGATCGCCCTGCGCAAGCTGTCTTTCACAGGCGAATTGCATTCAGAAGGCAAGCACGATTGGCGGCTGGATGCGCGCCTGGGTGCGACGGTGGTGCAGCCCTGCGTCGTTTCGCTGGACCCGGTGACGACGCGGCTGGACGAGGATGTGAGTCGGCTTTTCGTGGCGGATATGCCCCAGACGCCCGAAAGCGACGAGATCGAAATGCCCGAAGACGAATCCGTCGAGCCGCTGCGCGATACGATCGACCTTGAAGCGGTGATGATCGAGGCGCTGACACTGGCCCTGCCCGACTATCCACGTCGCAACGAAGCCGAACTGGAACAACGCACATTCACGCCGCCCGGTGCCGAGCCGATCAAGGACGAAGAGACCAAGCCCTTTGCCGGACTTGCCGGGTTGAAACAGAAACTCGAACGTGATGAGTGAAGCTGGAAAAAATCACTTGCCCTGACCCGGATTCGCTGTATTTTCGCGCTCTCATCGGAATTTGGGGTTGAACCGAAGGCTCGCTAACGATTAAGAGCCGCGGACACTCGTGAAACCGGGCCATGATGGCCCACAGGAATTGAGGTTGCGACATGGCTGTCCAACAGAACAAGGTATCGAAATCGCGCCGCAACAACCGCCGGGCACATGACTCGCTGGTTGCGGCCAACCCGAACGAATGCCCCAATTGTGGCGAACTGAAGCGTCCGCACCATGTCTGTGCGGCGTGTGGCCATTATGCCGACCGCGAAGTCGTTGCCATGGTTGACGAAGTCGATCTGGACGAAGACGCGGCCTGAACATTCAGAAGGCGAGCGTCCGCATGACCGCACGGATGGAAAAATCTCACGCGGGTGCCGGACGCACCATCATATCCGTAGACGCCATGGGCGGCGACGAGGGGCCGGCAACCGTTGTTGCCGGCATTTCGTATTCGGCCAAGAAGAACCCCGATATCGGGTTCATCCTGCATGGTCCCGAGGATGTGCTGAAACCGCTTGTCGCCAAGCGGCGGAATCTGCATGGCCGCTGCCAGATCCGAAATGCGCCCGATGTGGTGCAGATGGAGGACAAGCCCAGCCATGTGCTGCGCACCGGGCGCGAGACCTCGATGTGGTCGGCGCTGGAATCGGTGCGCAATGGCGAGGCGACGGTCTGCGTTTCCTGCGGCAATACCGGCGCGCTGATGCTGTTGTCGGTGATGCGGCTTCGCAAGCTGACCGGTATCTACCGTCCCGCGATCGCGGTGCTGTGGCCCTCGCGCAACCCGCAGGGTTTCAACATCATGCTGGACGGGGGCGCCGATATCCGCGCCGATGCCAAGGACCTGATGCAATACGCGCTGATGGGCACGTCCTATGCGCGCAACGGATTCGGGCTGACCAAGCCGCGCGTCGGGCTTCTGAACGTGGGCACCGAAGAGCACAAGGGCCGCGCCGAGCTCAAGGAAGCCTATGACCTGATCTCGGCCAATGCCCGCAACGCCGATTTCGAGTTCGTCGGATTCGTCGAGGGCCGCGACCTGCCCGGCACGCTGTGCGATGTGATCGTGACCGACGGGTTCACCGGCAATGTCGCATTGAAGACCGGGGAAGGCATCGCCTCGCTGATCTCGGCGCTGTTGCGCGAGGCGTTCCAGTATTCGCCCCTCTCGCGGCTGGCCTCGGTGCTGGCCTATACCTCCCTCCAGCGCCTCAAGAAACGAATCGATCCGCGTCGCGCCAATGGCGGAGTGTTCCTGGGCCTGAACGGCACGGTGGTGAAATCGCACGGGTCAGCGGACGCGACCGGCGTGTCGGCGGCTGTAAAGCTTGCTTTCGAGCTGGCCGAGACCGGGTTTACCGAAAAGCTGGCCGCACGGGTTGCATCCGCCAGCATGCTTGACCAAGATGCCGCGACCAACAATTCAGACAACGGTGAAACCGAATGACGCTGCGCGCCGTCGTGGAAGGCGTCGGGCACTACTTGCCGGACCGTATCGTTCCCAACTCCGAATTTGAAAAAACGCTCGACACGTCGGACGAGTGGATCCGCACGCGCTCGGGCATCGAGCGACGGCACTTTGCCGCCGACGACCAGACCACGTCGGACCTGGCAGTGCGTGCAGCGCGCGCGGCGCTGGCCGATGCCGGGCTGAGTGCTTCGGATGTGGATGGAATCATCGTCGCCACATCGACGCCGGACCTCACCTTTCCTTCGGTCGCCACGATGGTGCAGCAAGAGCTGGGCATGACGCGCGGTTTTGCCTTTGACGTGCAGGCGGTTTGCGCCGGGTTCGTCTATGCGCTGACCAATGCCAATGCGCTGATCGTGGCCGGTCAGGCCCAATGCCTGCTGGTGATCGGCGCAGAAACCTTCAGCCGGATCATGGACTGGAATGACCGGTCCACCTGCGTGCTGTTCGGCGATGGCGCCGGGGCGCTGGTGCTGCGCGGCCAAGAGGGCAAGGGCAGCAACGAGGATCGCGGGATCCTGTCGGCCGACCTCAATTCCGACGGGCGCTATCGCGAGATGCTCTATGTCGATGGTGGCGTGTCCACCACCGGCGAGGCGGGCAAGCTGCGCATGCAGGGCAATCCGCTGTTCCGCCAGGCGGTGGAGAAACTGGCCAGCACCGCGGAAACCGCGCTGGCGAAGATCGGGCTGAGCGGCGCGGACGTGGACTGGATCGTGCCGCACCAGGCCAATATCCGCATCATCCAGGGCACCGCCAAGAAAATGGGCGTGTCGATGGACCATGTGATCGTCACCGTGCAGGACCACGGCAATACCTCGGCGGCCTCGATCCCGCTGGCGCTGTCGGTCGGGGTGGAGCGCGGACAGATCAAGCGCGGCGACCTGCTGCTGTCCGAAGCGATCGGCGGCGGGCTGGCCTGGGGCTCTGTCGTGCTGCGCTGGTAGATGGCACGCCAACCGATCTTCGCTTAAAGAGCCCTTCGCAAGTCGTTGACATTGACTCGGAAATTCCTTCCACCATAAAGTCTGGCAATGACAGAGGGGATGAGATGAGCGAGAAAACAATCACCAGAATGGATCTGAGCGAGGCCGTCTTCCGGGAAGTCGGGCTTTCGCGTAACGATTCCGCGCAGCTCGTGGAAACAGTGTTGTCACATATGTCCGACGCGTTGGTGCGCGGAGAGCAAGTCAAGATTTCGTCCTTCGGAACCTTCTCGGTGCGCGAGAAATCCGCACGGGTCGGGCGCAATCCCAAGACTGGCGAGGAAGTCCCGATCAACCCCCGGCGCGTTCTGACATTTCGTCCGTCGCATCTGATGAAGGACCGGGTCGCCGACGGCAACAAAAGCTAGGACACAAGCCGGAAATGGCCAAATCAGCCGACGCCTTCCGCACCATCAGCGAAGTAGCCGACTGGCTGGAAACACCCGCGCATGTTCTGCGCTTCTGGGAAAGCAAGTTCAGCCAGGTTAAACCCGTGAAGCGCGCGGGCGGGCGGCGCTATTACCGGCCTGCCGACATGCAGCTGCTGAGCGGGATCAAGAAACTGCTGCATGATGACGGCATGACGATCAAGGGCGTGCAGAAAATCCTTCGGGAACAAGGCGTCAGGCATGTCACCGCCTTGTCGCAGCCGTTGGAAGGCGAGGCTCGCGACATCGAAGAGGCCCGGCTAGAAGTTGCGCCCGAGACACCGCCCGAATCCGCCCAGGTGCTGAACTTCAGGGACGGACAGGCCAGCGCAGCCGGGGCGGACGACGATGACGCACCAGACGCCCCGCCCGCAAGCGCGCCCCCTGCCCCTGCACCCGAGACACCGGCCGAAGCGCCAACCGACATGAGCGACACTCCGGCACCTGATACGGTCGCGCATGAGTGTGACGAGAGCGCGACCGACACGGACAGCACCTTTACCACAGACACCGCGGACGCAGCCACAGAGGACGCTCCTGAGGCGGCGGGGGCGCCGCCTTTGGACGCGGACGCGCTGCACCCCCCGACAGCCGACGATGTGTTCGGCACCTCAAACGATGACATCGCGGCTGACGCGGAGCCCGGCCCCATCGACGAAACCGAAGCGCCCCCAACCGCACCCCGGCCGGCCATCGTTACGGTGCCCGACGATCCGCCCGACAATACCCCTGCCCCTGCCGGGTTGCTGACGCAGCTCAGCCGATTCTCGGGGTCGCTTGCCCCCGAGCAGCGCGCCCGTCTGGCCAGTTTGTGCGATCGCCTGCACAGCGCGAGTGACAAAGGCGGCCCGCAGCGCAGCCGGTGATGGGAAAATTCCCATTTCCCCTCTTGTTCCCGGTGTCAAAACCGGTATGTAACGGCCTCATGTCGGGCTATAGCGCAGTCTGGTAGCGCGTCCGTCTGGGGGACGGGAGGTCGCAGGTTCGAATCCTGCTAGCCCGACCATTTCACCGCCCCCATAATCGCCCCGGCAGGGGCGCCGGCAGATGCCAGCGGCGCCCGTGCCCAGTGAATTGGGGATGGATGACATGACCGGTGTTCTTGCGAGCCAGCAGATTTCGGCACTCATCGCCGATGGCCGACTTTCGGCACAAAAACCAATCCTTCCCGAACAGGTGCAGCCCGCCAGCCTCGATCTGAGGCTTGGCAATGTAGCTTACCGCGTGCGCGCCTCGTTCCTGGCCGGCCACGATTGTAGCGTCACCGAGCGACTGGACGAATTCGAGATGCACCGCATTGACCTGCGCGATGGTGCAGTGCTGGAAAAGGGCTGCGTCTATGTCGTGCCCTTGATGGAGGTTCTGGACCTTCCGGCCGGTTTGCAGGCCGTTACCAATGCCAAGTCATCGACCGGGCGCCTGGACCTTCTGACGCGCACGATCACCGATGGCGGCACCGAGTTCGACCGCATCCCGGCAGGTTACAGTGGCCCGCTTTACGCCGAGATCTGCCCGCGTTCCTTCTCGGTCCTGGTACGTCCCGGCATGCGGCTCAACCAGATCCGTTTCCGCAACGGTCAGGCGGTGCTGGGCGATGATGAACTGCGCGCGCTGCATGCCAGCATGCCGCTTGTCGATGACGAGCCGGTGATCGGTGACGGCCTGGGCTTTTCGGTGGATCTCAAGCCCCAGAGCGGCACGCTGGTCGGCTATCGCGCAAAGCCCCATACCGGCGTGATCGACCTCGACAATATCGGCGGATATGACCCGGCCGAGTATTGGGAGGAGGTGCATTCCGACAATGGCCGCATCATCCTCGATCCCGGCGCGTTCTATATCCTGGTCAGCCGCGAGGCCGTGCATATCCCGCCCGCCTATGCCGCTGAAATGGCGCCCTACCTGGCGATGGTGGGGGAATTCCGCGTGCATTACGCGGGCTTCTTCGACCCCGGATTCGGCCATGACGCGGCCGGAGGCGCCGGGTCGCGCGGCGTGCTGGAGGTGCGCTGCCACGAAGCGCCCTTTGTGCTGGAGCACGGTCAGATCGTCGGGCGGCTGGTCTATGAGAAGATGGATCAGGAACCCGCGCAGCTATACGGCGCCGGAATCAGCTCGAATTACCAAGGCCAGGGGCTGAAACTGTCCAAGCACTTCCGGGCCCGCTGAGCCGGATCAGAACTTGCCGAAGCGCCGGCCAAGGCGCATTGCTTGACGGGCGCGCTGCTGAGTCTTGCGCGTGTCAGGCCCCTGCCCCTGCCCGGCCTGCTGTTGGCCGCGCTGCGTCTGTCCCTGCCCCTGCGACTTGCCCTTGCGGTTGCCCATTGCGCTGATTCCAGCATTCACGCCGCGGCTCATCAACTGGCGCATGACCATGCGGATGATCATCGTAACGATGCGATTAGCGTTCATGGTAGCCTCGCTTTCTGCCTCTGTGGCATGGCATAGCATGAAACCATGCCGATTTCAGGGCGTTTCGGATCGGCGCGATCACTCCTCGAAAAGTTCGCTCTGATCGTCCTCATCCGCGTCGTCATTGTCGTCGCCGTCTTCGCCCAGTTGCGGCATCGAGCCGGGCGGCGGGCGGTTCTCCAGAAGGCCGGCGGCCCGCAACTCCTTGAGACCCGGCAGGTCGCGCGCGGATTCGAGGCCGAAATGATCGAGGAAATTCTGCGTGACCACGAAGGTCACGGGTCGCCCCGGCGTCATCTTGCGGCGGCCAAAGCGGATCCACTCCATCTCGAGCAGCTGATCGACCGTGCCCCGGCTGACCGAGACGCCGCGGATCTCTTCGATTTCGGCGCGCGTCACCGGCTGATGATAAGAGATGATTGCCAGCGTTTCGATCGCCGCGCGGCTGAGCTTGCGGGTTTCCACGGTTTCTTTCTGCATCAGGAAACCGAGATCGGGTGCCGTGCGCATCGCCCAGGCATCGCCGACCTTGACCACCCGAACGCCGCGCCCCTCGTAGCGTTTGCGCAGATGCGTCAACGCCTCGGCCGCGTCGCAGCCATGCGGCATCCGGGCCTCGATCTCCTTGAGGGTGACGGGTTCCGCAGTTGCGAAGAGGATCGCTTCGCACATGCGCTCCTGCTCGGCTATCGGGGGCGCCGCGAAAAGGCTTTCTTCTTTTCTCTCAGTCTCTTCTGACATGTTCCTAATCTTTCCGGCGCAGCTCTATCGGGGCGAATGTATCGGATTGGCGCAGCTCGATCTTGCCTTCCTTGGCCAGTTCCAGGGAGGCCGCGAATGTCGATGCCGTCGCCGAGCGGATGCGGGCGGGATCGCTGGTGAAGCCTTCGGGCAGATAGGTGGAAATGTCGGTCCAGGTACCGGCGAAACCGATGAGAGAGCGCATCCGCTCAAGCGCCTGTTCCATGGTGAAGACCGATTCGCGATCCATCGCGTAGGGGCGGAACTCATCCTTGGTGCGGATGCGCGCATAGCCCTGCATGAGGTCGAGAAGCGTCGCGGTATAGGTCACGCGCTTGACGCGGGTCACATCCTCGGGGATGCCACGCGCAAAGAAATCGCGGCCCAGCTGATCACGCGCCATCAGCATGGCAGCATGTTCACGCATCGCCTGAAGCCGTTCGAGCTGAAAGGCAAGATGCGCGGCCATTTCCTCGCCCGAGGGGCCGTCTTCGGCGGGATCGGGCGGCAACAAGAGCCGCGATTTGAGAAAGGCAAGCCAAGCGGCCATCACCAAGTAATCGGCGGCCAGTTCGATGCGCAGTTGCTTGGCCTGATCGACAAAGGCAAGGTATTGGCGCGCGAGTTCCAGGATCGACACCTTGCGCAGATCGACCTTCTGGGTGCGGCCAAGCGTCAGGAGCACGTCGAGAGGACCCTCGAATCCGTCGATATCGACGATCAGTGCCTCGGCGGCCACACGTTCGGCAACGGGAACCACCCGCGCCTGACCTTCCTCGAAATCATCTTCAACCATCACCGCGCCCGTTTATCAGCGCGTCAAGCTTTGCCTCAAGGGCCGGAATGTCAACCTCGTCGGGCTTGCGTCGTGCGGCCAGTGCGCGTTCGGCACGGGCCTGACCCACTGCCGAGAGGCGCCCGGAAGCGTCCGACACGGCGATGCGTTCGTCGAGCGTGCCATTGCAATGCAGCACCACATCGCATCCCGCATCGATCGCGGCGCGGGCATTCGCTGCCAGCGACCCCTTGAGCGCCTTCATCGAGATATCGTCGGTCATGATCAGCCCGTCAAAGCCGATCTCGTCGCGGATCAGGCGCATCATCACTGGCGACAGCGTTGCGGCGCGCGAGTCGATGGCGCTGTAGACCAGATGCGCGGTCATCCCCATCGGCAAGTCGTTCAGTGCGCGGAAGGGCGCGAAATCCTGCTTGCTCAGGTCTGCATGGGCGGCATCGACCACGGGCAGGTCGAGGTGGCTGTCGACCTGTGCGCGGCCATGTCCGGGGATATGCTTAAGCACCGGCAAGACGCCCCCCGCAAGCAACCCGTCCGCGACCGCCCGCCCCAGGCGCGCCACCGTGTCAGGGTCGCAGCCATAGCAGCGGTTCCTCAGGAAATCATGGGTTTCGGGCGCGGCCACATCGACCAGCGGCGCGCAATTGCTGTCGATGCCCAGATCATGCAGTTCGGCGGCGATCAGGCGATAGCGCAGATACATCGCCTCTTCGCCCCTGTCGCCGACAGCCGCCACATGATCGAGCGGCGCAAGCCATTCGCGCCAGAGCGGCGCGCGCAGGCGCTGCACGCGCCCGCCTTCCTGATCAATGGTGATTGGGGCATCACGGCCCACGGCATCGCGCATCTCGGCGCAAAGCGCGCGCACCTGCTCGGGCGTATCGATATTGCGCGCGAAGAGGATGAAACCGAAGGGGTCGGCATCCTTGAACAGCCGTTTCTCCCCGGCGTTCAGCCGCAGCCCTTCGGCATCAAGGATCGAGGCCCCGAAATGGCGGCTCAACGGGTGACCACCGGGATGCATTCGGCGTTTTCCGCGACCAGAGCCGAGCAGAAGCGGCGCGCATCACTCAGATCTTCGAAACCGATCGCGCGCAGGCGATAGAAAGTGCGTCCGCCGCTCTGCGCCTTCTGGATCACGCGATCCTTGCCTTCCAGGTATTCGCCGAAGCGACCGTCAAGGCGCTTCCATTCCTGGCGGGCGATGTCGGCGGATTCGAAGGCGCCAAGCTGTGCAAGGCGGGTGCCTGCCGGGATCGCCTCGGGGTCGATATCGCGCGGCCCGCTTTGCGACGGGGCGGCGGTGGCGGTCTGTTGCCGGGCCTGCTGTCCCAGCGAGACGGGGCGCAACTGCGGACGCAGCGAACGCCCGATCCCGCCTTCGACGCGCAGCGCCTCGGCGATGGCGGCCTCGACCGCAGGTTCGCGCGCGGCCAGGTCCTCGGTTTCGGAGACCGGATCATCGGCGGGTTCGACACTGGCCGCTTCGGCAAGGTCGCCCTGATCGGTGAGTTCGGTGGCAAGCGCCTCGACGGCGGCCAGTTGCACGGGTTGGCCGGCCGCGGGCGCGGGTTCGCCCGCCTCGGCGCTCGGGGTCGCTTCGGCTTGCACCTTGTCTGCCGGTTCGGCTGTGGGTGTGGGTTCGGGCTTCGGCTTGGGGCGCGCTGCCGCCAATTCGCTGGCGGGTGCGTCCTCAAGCGTAAGGTCCAGGGGTTTGGGCGCAAGTATCAGACGGTCTGCGGGTTTCTCGGCGGTGCCATCTGCCGCGACCGCATTGACCGAAAGGCCCTGATTGAGCGCCTGACGCCCGCCCGGATCCTCAGGTTGAACCCGCATCGGCCCTTCGGCGGCGCGCACCACTGGCACACCGCTGACATCGCGCACCAGAAGCTTGTAGCCCCAGATACCGACCCCGACGATCAGCAGCATGGAAACCGCCGCCCCCGCCAGGTTGGTCAATCCTGCGATTCTGCTGCCCTGCCCCGGCGCAGCATCCGGCTGCGCGCCCTGCATCTCTGCCATGTTTCGCCTCGCTCTCGCACCGGCGATACGTGGCCGCCGGGTTCTTTACTGCCGCCCCGGCGCGCATGCGCGGTTTTTACCGCATTTCCTCGGCCGGGGTTACGCCAAGAATACCAAGACCTGCGGAAATAACAACGGTCACGGCCCGCACAAGGGCGATTTTGGACTGGCTCGTGACCGGATCGTCCTCTTGCAGGAAGCGCAGCGCGGGTTCGTCATTGCCACGGTTCCACAGCGCATGAAGTTCCGACGCCAGATCATAGAGATAAAAGGCGACACGGTGCGGCTCGTTGCTGCGACCGGCGATCTCGACGAGGCGCGGCCATTCGGCCAGTTTGCGCGCAACGCTGAGTTCGGCCTCGTGCGTCAGGGTCTCGAGCGCGGCGCCCGCCAGCGTGGCATCATCCACGTCGATCCCCGCCTCACGCGCCTTGCGCAGCACCGAGTTCACCCGCGCATTTGCGTATTGGACGTAAAAGACCGGGTTATCCTTGGATTGCTCGAGGACCTTGTCGAAGTCGAAATCCAGTGGCGCGTCGTTCTTGCGGGTCAGCATGACGAAGCGTGTCACGTCGGGGCCGACCTGATCGACCACGTCGCGCAGGGTCACGAAGGTGCCCGCGCGTTTGGACATCTTGAAGGGCTCGCCGTTCTTGTAGAGCTTGACCAGCTGGCACAGCTTGATGTCGAGCGGCACGCGCCCGTCGGTCAACGCTGAAACCGCCGCTTTCATCCGTTTGACATAGCCGCCGTGATCGGCCCCGAACACGTCGATCAGCAGGTCGAAACCGCGCTGCACCTTGTCGTAGTGATAGGCGATATCGGGCGCGAAATAGGTCCAGCTGCCATCGGATTTCTTGACCGGACGATCGACATCGTCGCCATGTTCGGTCGAACGGAACAGGGTTTGCTTGCGCGGCTCCCAGTCTTCGGGCGTCTTGCCCTTGGGCGGCTCGAGCACGCCTTCATAGATCAGGCCCTTGTCCTCGAGCACCTTCAGCGCCTCTTCGATCAAGCCGGTGCCATAGAGCGATTTTTCCGAATAGAACACGTCCATCTCGACGCCAAGCGCCTTCAAGTCATCGCGAATGAGCTCCATCATCGCTTCGGTGGCAAAGTTGCGCACCTCGGCCAGCCAAACCGCTTCGGGTTGGTCGACATAGGCGTCGCCGACCTCTTTCATCAGGGCCTCGCCGACGGCGATCAGGTAGTCGCCCGGATAGGTGCCGTCCTCGAAGGCGACGGCCTGCCCGTGCGCTTCGAGGTAGCGCAGGTAGACCGAGCGCGCCAGCACATCGACCTGCGCGCCGCCGTCATTGATGTAGTATTCCCGCGTGACCTTGTAGCCTGCGAAATCGAGCAGGCTGGCCAGTGCATCGCCAAAGACCGCACCGCGCGTATGGCCCACATGCAGCGGCCCGGTCGGATTGGCGCTGACATATTCGACATTCACGGACTTGCCCGCGCCAAGGGTCGAGCGTCCGAAATCGGCACCCTGCTGCAGGGCGTCACGCAGGACCGCGTGCCAGACGCCATTGGCCAGCCGCAGGTTGAGAAAGCCCGGCCCGGCCACTTCGGCGCTTTCGATGCGCGGATCGCCGGACAGCTGCGCAGCGAGCGCCTCGGCGATGTCGCGCGGCTTGAGGCCCGCAGGCTTGGCCAGCACCATCGCGGCATTCGTGGCCATGTCGCCATGCGCCGGATCGCGCGGCGGCTCGACGGTGACATTCGCGAAATCGAGCCCGGCGGGCAGCGTGCCCTCGGCCTCGAGCGCGGCCAGCGCCTCGAGGACCAGCGCGTGGATTTCGGTGAACAAATTCATCAGATCATTCCTTTTGCGTCGCGCGCCGGTTTACCACCGCAGCGGCGCGCGTCAATCGCAACGCGCCCGAAGCGGCAGCAATGCCCCGCCAACCGCCCTGCCCCGCACCCCGCACAGGAACAGCGCCGCGGCGGTCAGGTCCTGTTCGGGCACGCTTTCGCAGCGCGATGCGGGCAGGCGCAAGCCGTTCACCCGGATCCCGCGCGCGTCCAGCTTGCCCTGAAGCGTTTCCGGCATCGCCGACAAGGCCCGGTCGAACAACTGCCGATCAACCCCCGCCAGCGCATTGGGTGCGCTGAAGAGCGTCAGCACGCTGCCCTGCCCCGCGCGCAGCGCACCGGCCAGATCACGCGTCAGCGCCGGAATCGCGGTCAATGTTGCACCGATCCGTTCGGGATGACGCAGCGGTTGGAGGTGGATCAGTGCAGCCAGCGGCTCGTCGGCCCAGATCTCGCCCAGACGTCGGCAGAGGTCTGGGCGCAGCGGGTCAAGCGCCAGCGGCTCGATCCGGTCGCGCGCCAGAGTCGCGATCTCGATGATGCGCGCCTCGTCGCGATCCACCAGCACCACCCGCGCGCCCGCAGCACAAAAGGCATGACCCAAGGCCACGCCCTGTTCACAGCCTGCTGCAGCGATCAGAACGGTCTGACCAGAGAATTCTCTTTCAGGCACCAAAGGCACTCATATCCCACCAAACGGCAAATCGTTAACACCGCGCTGCGTCGGGATCAACGTTCACCATTGGCCGTCTGCCGGGCAGCGGGCGCATCTCCGGCCTTGTCGGTGTCGTCGCCTCTGGCGGGTGCAAAGGACAGAAGCTGGATGCCCGAGGTCTTGCGCGGGTCCTCATCCGTCGGAATCAGGCGAAGCCCGCTGTTTTCATCGTATTCGGCGACGGGAACGGCATCGGGATTGCGGGCGCGCCATGCCTCGAAATCGAAGTCCTCGGAAAGACGGGTCTTACGCACGTCCCAGCCCTCGTTCATCTTCCCGGCGATCTCGTAATAGGTCAGGCCGCCGACGATCGAGCGCCCGCCAAGTGTGGCGGGCAGCGCATGGCGGCGGCTTTCCTGCTTGGCGCGCTTGATCTGGAATACGCTCTCGCGTCCGAATTCCGGGGCGAGGTCGGTGGCAACCAAGGTATTGTAGGCGTCGTTGTCGCTCACCGCCATGACCTGACCGAAGCTCATGATCTCGACGCCATGTTCGGCTGCCTCGGACAGGATGTCGCCGAAGAACACCGGCAGGCCGGCCTCGCGCGCCGAGCGCAGCCGGGCGCGGTTGGCGTCGGCGATCAGCACCGGCACCTCGAGATCGCGCAACGCCTCGGCAAACGCTGCGGCAAAGCGCGACCCACCGACGAAGATCACGCCGGGTATCGCCGCCCCCGCCAGCCCGAGCCCGCGCGCGATCGGCCGAAGGGAAAACCCGTGCAACACCACCGTCGCCGCCACCAAGGCAAAGGCGAGCGGTGTCAGCAACGCGGCGTCCTCAATCCCCGATGCCACCAGACGTTCCGCAAAGAGCCCCGCCACCGCCACCAGCACCACGCCGCGCGGACCGGTAAAGGCCACCAGAAGTCGCTCGCGGACCGGAATCGCGGTGCCCAAGAGCGAAATCAGCACGGTCATCGGACGCACCAGCAACACCACCGCGACGACAAATGCAGCCGCCCGCCAGTTCAGCCTTGCCAGAGTTTCAAAATCCATATTCGCCGCCAGAAGGATGAACACGCCCGATACCAGCAGGATCGTGGCATGTTCCTTGAAACGGCGCAGCTCGGTATAGCTGGGCAGGTCCGCATTGGCGATCCAGATGCCCATCACCGTCACCGCCAACAGCCCGCTTTCATGCAGCACCGTGTCCGACAGCGCGAACACGCCCAGAAGCAACGCGAAGAGAACCGGAACCTTCATGAATTCAGGCACCCATGCCCGGCGGAAGGATTCCGCGATGATCCAGCCCCCGGCGATCCCGAGAGCCGACGCCAGCGCGATGCCGCGCGCGAACTCCCATGCCGCGACACCCATCGTCTCGGCGGTGTTGAACACCAGCACCACCTCAAAGGCCAGCACCGCCGCCAGCGCGCCGATGGGATCGTTGACGATCGCCTCCCATTGCAGCAGCTGCGCGGGGCGGCGTTTGAGACGCGCCTGTCGCAGAAGCGGCGCGATCACGGTGGGGCCGGTCACGATCATGATGCCGCCGAACACCGCAGAGGACGCCCATCCAAGCCCCGCAACGTAATGCAGCGCCAACGCCGAGAAGAGCCAGCCAAGCGGCGCGCCCAGAAAGACCAGCCGTTTCACCCCTTCCGCGGCGCCACGCAGGCTGTGCGCGCTCAGGGTCATGCCGCCTTCAAAGAGGATGATCGCCACTGCAAGCGATATCATCGGCCCCATCAGCGGCCCGATATCGCGCGCCGGATCGAACACGCCCAGAACCGGCCCGATCAACAGGCCCGCCAGAAGCATCAGCACGATGGCGGGCATGCGCAGCCGCCAGGCCAGCCATTGCGCCCCGACGCCAAGCGCGCCGACCAGAGCGAAACTGAGCACCGGGGCCAGAGCCCCGTCAGCCAAGGTTCCCATTGCCATGATTCAGCCGTCTCCCCATGCCCCTGCCCCACCGGGACCGCCCAGAAGACGCGCATGCTGTTGCAGCGCGAAACGGTCGGTCATCCCGGCAATGTAGTCGCTTACCAGCCGGGCCAGCGCGGTCTGACCCTGCGCCGCCTCGACATCCTTACGCCAACGGTCGGGCAGGTGCTCGGGCTTTTCAAGGTAGAAGGGGAACAATTCCTCAACCACGCAGGTCACCTTGGCGCGCATCGCCATCACCGAGGGCGCGCGATACATCCGCGCGAACAGGAACTTGCGGATCTGCTGGAGGTCGGCCCACATGCCGTCCGAAAAGCGGATCACCGGGCGACCGAGATGGCGCACCTCCTCGGAGGTACTCGGTGCGATCTCGACCAACGCGCTGCGCGAGGTCTCGATCACATCGCCCACCATCACCCCGAACACCCGGCGCAGCGCCTCGTGACGGCGCCGATAGGGATCGAGGCCGGGATATTTGCGATCCACTTCGCCGTAGCAGGCACCGATGATCGGCAGTTCAGCGATCTCCGCCTCGTCGAAAAGCCGCGCGCGCAACCCATCATGCAGGTCGTGATTGTTATAGGCCACGTCATCCGCCAGCGCGGCAACCTGCGCCTCGGCGCTGGCATGAGTGTGCAACTCCAGGTCGTGCCGGGCGTCGTAATCGGCAAGTGCATAGGGCAAAACGCCGGTGACAGGACCGTTATGCTTGGCGATCCCCTCCAGCGTGTCCCAGGTCAGATTGAGGCCGTCGAACTCGGCATAGTGCCGTTCGAGCGCCGTCACGATCCGCACGGCCTGCGCGTTGTGATCGAACCCGCCATAGGGCTGCATCATTGCATCGAGGGCATCCTCGCCGGTATGGCCGAAGGGCGTATGCCCCAGATCATGCGCCAGTGCCACGGCCTCGGTCAATTCCTGATTGAGGCCAAGCGCGCCGGCGATGGTGCGCGCCACCTGTGCCACCTCGATCGAATGGGTCAAGCGGGTGCGGAAATAGTCGCCCTCATGCTCGACGAAGACCTGCGTCTTGTGTTTCAATCGGCGGAACGCGCTGGAATGGATGATGCGGTCGCGGTCGCGCTGATAACAGGAGCGGAACGCGCTTTCCTCTTCGGCCACCAGGCGGCCGCGCGTGCGCGCGGGATCCGAGGCATAGGGCATTTGCATGTCGGCTATCCTTGTCGCCTGTTTCCGCAACCCATATATTGCAAAGCGCAAGACAACGGAACCGTCAGGAGATCGTCATGCAGTTGCCCCCGAAAGTGACCGAGCGCGCCTTTGCCCGGCTGGCCGAGATCGGCGCGGGCGATCAGGGTCAGGCCCTGCGCGTCGCCGTCGAGGGCGGCGGCTGTTCGGGATTCCAGTACGACATCCGGCTGGACCGCCCCGCCGAGGACGATCTGGTCCTTGAAGGCGGCGGGCAGAAGGTTGTCGTGGACAGCGTCTCGTTGCCGTTCCTTGAAGGGGCCGTGATCGACTTTTCCGAAGAGCTGATCGGCGCGCGGTTCACGATCGAAAACCCCAATGTCAGCAGCTCGTGCGGCTGCGGAACGTCTTTCGCAATGTAATCAGGTGATTACGGGGCGTTGTTGATCTTTTTTTCCGTGTGATTTCAGAGCGAATGACGGCGCCCTCTCTTGCCATGCGGCGCGTGCTGCGCGATAGAGTCCGCGCAGCCAAGGAGACCCGCCGACATGAAGATCGCCAGTTTCAACATCAACGGCATCAAGGCCCGCGCACAGGCGCTGCTGGACTGGCTGGACGAGGCGCAGCCCGACGTGGCGCTGCTGCAGGAGATCAAGTCGGTCGACGAGAATTTCCCCCGCGAGATGATCGAAGACCGCGGCTATCGCGTTGAAACCCACGGTCAGAAGGGGTTCAACGGTGTGGCGATCCTGTCGAAGCTGCCGCTTGAGGATGTCACCCGAGGGCTGCCCGGCGACGAAAGCGACGAGCAGGCGCGCTGGATCGAGGCCACAGTGATCGGCGATCACATCGCGCTGCGGGTCTGTGGGCTATACCTGCCCAATGGCAACCCCGCGCCGGGCCCGAAATACGACTACAAGCTGGCGTGGATGGCGCGGCTCAAGCAGCGCGCCGAAGAGCTGTTGCGCGGCGAAGAGCCGTTCCTGATGGCCGGCGATTACAACATCATCCCGCAGGACGAGGACGCCAAGCGCCCCGACGCCTGGGCCAAGGATGCGCTGGCCCTGCCCGAAAGCCGTGCGGCCTATCGCCGGATCCTGAACCTTGGCTTCACCGAAGCCTTCCGCGCGCGCCATCAAGGCCCCGGTCACTATACGTTCTGGGATTACCAGGCCGGGGCGTGGAACCGAGATGACGGCATCCGCATCGACCATTTCCTGCTGAGCCCCCAGGCGGCCGATCTGTTGAGCGATTGCCAGATCGACAAGGAGGTTCGCGGGCGCGAGAAGCCGTCGGACCACGTTCCGATCTGGATCACGTTGGACGACGAGGCCTGAGGCGCAGCCGTATCAGGCCTGCGCGGTCACATCATGGCCGTGGATCCAGGCAAACTGGCGCAGCATGCGTTCGGGTGCCAGCGTCGTGCCAAGGCGCATCGCCGAATGGGCGGCCCATCTGAGCGGTTTGAACGACAGGTGGTATTTCCACGCATTGCCATTGGCGGCCTCGACGATCCGCCGGGTCCGGTTATGGCGGCGGGCCTGATAGGCGGCCAGCCTGCCCTCGAGCGCGCCGCCCTGCCCTGCCAGCGTATCCGCCAGCACCCAGGCATCCTCGAGCGCCATGCAGGCGCCCTGCGCCATGAAAGGCAGTGTCGGATGCGCGGCATCCCCCAGAATTGTAACGCCGCCGCCATGCCAGGACGGCGCGACCGGGTGGCGGAAGAGCCCCCAGAGATTGACCCGTTCGACCCGCGCCAGCAGATCGCGCGCCTCGGGGCAGAAATCACCGAAGGCCGCCTGCATTGCCATCGGATCGTCTTCCTGTGACCAGCTTTCGGCGGCCCAGGCTGCGCGCTCCTGCACCGCGACGATGTTACGTATCCGTCCGTCGCGCAGCGGATAGCTGACCAGATGGCGGTGCGGCCCCATATATACGCGCGCCTCGGCGGGTTGAGATCCGTCCTCGGGAATCACCGCGCGCCAGGCCACCTGACGCGTGAAGAAGGGCGCGATACTGCCGTTCAGAGCCTCACGAGCCTTCGAGTGCAGCCCGTCCGCACCGATCACCAGGTCGGCCGAAAGGGACGCGCCATTGGCAAGGTCGATGCGCGGGCGCGTGCCGGGCGTGACCGAAGAGACCTTCTGCAGCAGGCGCAGCTTGGCGCCGGCAGCGCGCGCGCCTTCGGCCAGAAGGTCGATCAGGTCGGCACGGTGAACGAAAAGATAGTCCGACAGCCCGTGACGCGCCAGATCCAGGCGCACCACACGACGACCGCGATAATCATGCAGGCACACCGCGCCGGCCTCGACCGAGCGCGCCTTGACAGCACTGCCGAGGCCAAGCGCATCGAGCACCACGAAACCGTTCGGACTGATCTGAAGACCGGCGCCGACCTCGGTGATTTCCGGGGCCTGCTCCATCACGGTCACATCCGCCCCGCGCAGCGCCAGCGCCCGCGCCGCCGCCAACCCGCCGATCCCCGCACCGATCACGATTATATTCATGCCAGACAGACTCATAGCGTTGTAATGGAACGAAAAACGCCGGAGCGAAAGCCCCGGCGTCTGCTTATCCATGAATTTTTGTCGGGAACGACGTCAATCGTCGCGATGAACCTTTTCGCGGCGCTCGTGGCGCTCCTGCGCCTCAAGGGTCATGGTCGCGATCGGGCGCGCATCCAGACGCTTCAGGCTGATCGGCTCGCCGGTGACTTCGCAATAGCCGTATTCGCCATTATCGATTCGACGCAGCGCAGCGTCGATCTTGGTGACCAGCTTGCGCTGGCGGTCGCGCGTGCGCAACTCAAGCGCGCGGTCGGTTTCTTCGCTGGCCCGGTCGGCGACATCGGGAATGGCGCGCGTGCCATCCTGAAGCCCCTCGATCGTGTCACGGCTGTCTTCCAGAAGATCATTCCTCCAGTCGACCAGCTTTCTGCGAAAGTATTCCAATTGCCGTTCGTTCATGAACGGTTCATCTTCAGCCGGACGGTAATGTTCGGGCAGAAAGACTTCGGCTTTCATCGTGCTTCCCTCATCCAGGCCAACGTCTGGCATCGTAATCTCCTCAGATCGTGGCGCACCCTCGGCGCAGGGATTACACCCCGAGAATGGGAATGTCACTAGGCAATCACGCTGCATTGATGTGTTTTGCCGATCGGCTTAATGTGCAAAGTTCAGCCGGAGACCAGATCGCAAAAAGGATTGAAAACGAAATGAAATTCGAGGGCACAGACTCCTATGTCGCCACCGGCGACCTGACCGTGGCCGTGAACGCGGCGGTGACGCTGGAGCGCCCGCTGCTGGTCAAGGGCGAGCCCGGAACGGGCAAGACCGAGCTGGCCCGGCAGGTGGCGCAGGGGCTTGGCCTCAAGATGATCGAATGGAACATCAAATCCACCACCAAGGCTCAACAAGGGCTTTATGAATACGATGCGGTGTCGCGCCTGCGCGACAGCCAGCTGGGTGATGAACGCGTGCATGACGTGAACAATTACATTCGCAAGGGCAAGCTCTGGCAGGCCTTCGACGCGGACGAGAAGATGGTTCTCCTGATCGACGAGATCGACAAGGCGGATATCGAGTTTCCCAACGACCTCTTGCAGGAACTCGACCGGATGGAATTTCACGTCTACGAAACCGGCCAGACCGTGCGCGCGCGCCACCGTCCGATCGTGATCATCACGTCGAACAACGAAAAGGAACTGCCCGACGCGTTTCTGCGGCGCTGTTTCTTCCACTATATCCGGTTTCCCGATCTCGAGACGATGAAGCAGATCGTCGACGTCCACCATCCCGGCATCAAGGAGCAACTTCTGACCACCGCTCTGACGCAGTTCTACGAAATCCGCGAGCAGGCCGGCCTCAAGAAGAAGCCTTCGACATCCGAGGTGCTGGACTGGCTGAAACTGCTGCTGGCCGAGGATCTCGATGCCGAGGATCTCAAGCGGGATGGCGCCGATGCGCTGCCCAGATTGCACGGCGCACTTTTGAAAAACGAGCAAGACGTGCATCTTTTCGAACGACTCGCCTTCATGGCGCGACGATCCCGTTGATCCAGGCGAGACCCTATTAATGGCAGTATTTTCCCGGCTTTCACCGCAAGACCCCGCCGCCGGCGCCCTGGCGCGTGAAGCCGGTCACAGTTTTGCCCCCAAGCTTCCTTACCCAAGACAGCAAGCTCATGTCAGTTGGCCGCACTCCCCCGTCGGTCTCACGCCGCGCGGTGGCCGTGTCGCACGGGCAGGTTCTGCACGTGTGCCATTGAGTGTGAGTTCAATAGGTATCGGGGGGCATATGCGCCGCATCGTTCTGTTTGCAAGTTTCCTGCTGGGGGCCTGTGCGCCCGGCCCATCCAGTGAAATGCCGTCGCGCGCGGCCACGCATGAAGCCAGCACGATGCCGGCGATGAAATCCTTCACGGCGCCACAGCCGATGCCCGTCCTGCGGTCCAATCGCGACATCAAGCGCGATTTCATGGAATTGAGTTTCCAGTTGGAATCGGGACGCACCCTGCCCTATTTCACCCGCTTCGAGCAGCCGATCAGCGTGCGTGTCACCGGCGCACCGCCGCCAACGCTCATTCCCGATCTCAACCGGCTGATCCATCGACTGCGCAGCGAGGCCGGGATCGACATCAGCCAGGTGCAATCGGGTGAGGCCAATATCACCATCGAGGCCGTGAGCCGCGCCGATATCCGCCGCCACCTGCCCAAGGCAGCCTGTTTCGTGGTGCCCAACATATCGCGCCTGTCACAATATCGCGCTGCCCGTCTCAGCCGCGCCACCAACTGGAGCATGATGACCAAGCGCGAAAAGCTCGCGGTGTTCATCCCCAACGACTCCTCGCCCCAGGAGGTGCGCGACTGCCTGCACGAGGAAGTCGCGCAGGCGCTTGGCCCGCTGAACGATCTTTACCGGTTGCCGGATTCCGTCTTCAACGACGATAATGTTCATGCCGTGCTGACCGGTTTCGACATGCTGATCCTGCGCGCCTATTACTCGCCCTCGCTGCGTTCGGGAATGACGCGCGCTCAGGTGGCGGCCCGTCTGCCGGGAATTCTGAGCCGTCTCAACCCGTCCGGTGAATCCCGCGCGACACGCTATCTGGGTTCCACCCCGCGCGCCTGGATCGACGCTATCCAGACCGCCCTCGGGCCGGGTGCGCGGCCCAACCAACGCCGCGAGGCCGCGCGCGAGGCGGTGCATATCGCCCAGGTCATGGGATGGCAGGATCATCGCCGCGCGTTCAGCCATTTCGCGCTTGGCCGACTGTCGCAATCGGTCGACCCGGAGTTGGCGCAGCAACAATTCCTGATCGCCGATCAATACTACGAACGCAGCCCCGGCACCCAGCTGCACCGCGCCTATGCCGCATCTCAGCTGGCCGCCTATTCGCTGAGCCAGGGACGTGGCGCCGAGGCGCTGCTTCTGATCAATCCCTACCTCGCCGTTGCCGAAAAGCATGAGAACGCCGCGCTTCTGGCCTCGCTCATGATGCTGCGGGCCGAGGCGCTGGACATGACCGGCCGCGTCGCCGAGGCGCAGGCGGTCCGTCTGGACAGTCTGGGCTGGGCGCGTTACGGGTTCGGGGCGGATTGGGCCGTGCGGGCGAAGCTGCGCGAGGTCGCGATGCTCAGCCCGATGAAGGGATCGAACAGGTAGCGCTAGCACATGATTGTCATTCTGGGAGCCATCCTTGGCGCCGTCAGCGGCGCATTGATCGCCAAGCGCCGCAAGGGGCGTGTGGCCGACATCCTGCAATACGCTTTCGTCTATGCGCTTATCTTCGCGCTTGCTGGTCTCTTCATCACGCTGATCGTCCACCGCTCCTCGGTCTGAGGCGGCGCGCATGTTCCTGCCCTTCTTCGACAATCTGCGCAAGGCCGGCGTTCCCGTCAGCCTGCGCGAATACCTGACCTTCCTCGAAGCAATGAGCGCCGGACTGGTCACCTACGACCTGGAAGGGTTCTATTACCTCGCCCGCAGCGCGATGGTGAAGGACGAACGGATGATCGACCGTTTCGACCGCGCCTTCGCGGCCAGTTTCGAGGGGCTCGAGGCGCTTTCGGCACAGGATGTGCTGGATGCCGTCGACCTGCCCGCCGACTGGCTTGAAAAGATGGCCGAAAAGCACCTCACCCCGGAAGAGAAAGCCGAGATCGAGGCCCTTGGCGGGTTCGACAAACTGATGGAGACGCTCAAGGAGCGGCTGCGTGAACAGCAGAAGCGCCATCAGGGCGGCAACAAGTGGATCGGCACCGCGGGAACCTCGCCCTTCGGCGCGCATGGCTACAACCCCGAGGGCGTGCGCATCGGTCAGGACAAGTCCCGCCACCAGCGCGCCGTCAAGGTCTGGGACAAGCGCGAGTTCCGCAATCTCGACGACAGCGTCGAATTGGGCACGCGCAACATCAAGATCGCGCTCAAGCGGCTGCGCCAATGGGCGCGCGACGGGGCGCATGACGAGCTGGATCTCGATGGTACGATCCGCGCCACCGCCGAGCACGGCTATCTCGACGTGCAGACCCGACCCGAGCGGCGCAACGCGATCAAGGTGTTGCTATTCCTGGATGTGGGCGGGTCGATGGACCCGCATATCAAGGTGGTCGAGGAATTGTTCAGCGCCGCGCGCGCCGAGTTCAAGCACCTGGAATACTACTATTTTCACAATTGCCTGTACGAGGGCGTGTGGCGCGACAACACCCGCCGCTGGGATGCGCAGACCCCGACTTGGGACGTCCTCCATACATATGGCTCGGATTACAAATGCATCTTCGTGGGCGATGCCAGCATGAGTCCCTACGAGGTCGCCTATCCGGGCGGTGCCAACGAACACTGGAACTCCGAGGCCGGGCAGGTCTGGCTTGAACGCGCCCGAGCCCAGTGGCCCGCGCATGTCTGGATCAACCCGGTACCGCAGGCGCAATGGGGCTATACCCATTCAATCCGCATGATCGCCGATATCTTTGAAGGGCGGATGATGCCGATGACCCTGGAGGGGATCGACCGCGGCATGCGCGAATTGCTGCGTTAGCGCCGCGCGCCCCACATTCCGGGGGCGCGCGTCATCGTCCCAGAAGCGACGGCACGATGGTGACGATTCCGGGGAAGAACCACAGGATTCCCAGCCCCACCACCTGAATCAGCACGAATGGCGCCACCCCGCGATAGATATGGCCGGTCGTGACCTCCTTGGGCGCGACGCCACGCAGATAGAACAGCGCAAAACCGAAAGGTGGCGTCAGGAAACTTGTCTGCAGGTTCACCGCGATCATGATCGTCACCCATTTGGGATCGAAGGTGCCACCATAGATCACCGGCCCCACGATCGGGACCACGATGTAGATGATCTCGAGGAAATCCAGCACGAAGCCCAGGATGAACAGCACCAGCATCACGATCAGGAAGACCTTGTACTCGTTGTCGAAGCTGCGCAGGAATTGCTGGATGTAATGCTCGCCACCGAACGAGATCACCACGAGGTTCAGCAGTTGCGAGCCGATGAGGATGGTAAAGACCATCGACGTGACCTTGGCGGTTTCGCGCACCACCGGCGTCAGGACGCCGCCGGTGAACAGCACCCAACAGGAATACAGCAGCCCGAACACCGCATAGAGATACGCGGCATAAGCACCGACAAAGGCAATCCAGCTTTCCAGCGGCACCTCATCGCGGGTGATGCGCAGGTCGAAATTGATGCCGAGCAGGATCGCCACCACGATTGCAAAGGTGGACCAGATGATCACCATGCCCGAGCGATCCAAATCCTTGAGCCGCCGATAGGCCGCCAGCATGATCGCGCCGCCCGCACCAAGCGCCGCCGCGGGCGTCGGGTTGGTGATGCCACCAAGGATCGACCCCAGCACTGCGACGATCAGCACCAGCGGCGGAAAGACCACGCGGATCATGTCGTTCTGCGCCAACCGCCCTGCGGCATGCACACCGCCGTAGAACGCCATTGCATATGGAATGGCCAGGATCACCAGCGACACGCCCGAACTAGTCGAGGGCGCGATCAGCAGGATATCGGCCAGAAGGCCCAGAACCACCCCAAGCGCCCCGATCAGCAGCGGTTTGGCGGGTGCTGACGGCATCACCCCGCGCGCCACCGCCAATACCAGCGCGAAGATCAGCAGGATCGTGGCGACGCCCGTGCCGATAGGTGCGGCATTGGCCTCTTTCTCGGCGACGCGTTCGGCGATTTCTTCGGGGGTCAGCCGATGACTTTCATCCACCCCGCCTGCGGCGTCGATGGCCTCCTGCTGGGCGACGGCTTCGTCCCAGGCCTCCTGCCCGTGCAGCTCGATCATCGCGGCCTTGCATTCCTCGCCCACATTGGTGCGCAGGGCGGCCGCTTCGCCGCGGTCGGTAAAGGTGTCGACCTGCAGGCTTTGCGGGCCGACGACTCCGACCTGGGCGAGCAAGAGCACCCCTGCGATCAGCCCCACCGGCACCCCCAGGAACCATGTGAACGCCTCGCTGCGCGTGATGGCTTCGGCATTGGCACTGCCCAGTTCCACCGCCGGTGCGCGCTTGGGATTGAACAGCGCATAGCCAAAAGCATAGAGGGCATAAAGCAGCGCCAGCAGGATCCCCGGCAACAGCGCCGCCTGAAACAACGTACCCACGGAAACCACGGCAGGCTGGCCCAGGTAGGTCAGCGCATCCCCGCAGCCCGCCGCCTGCGCGCGCGCCTCCTGCGAGGTGGCATAGAGGTCGCCCGCCAGCGTCCCCAGAAGGACGATCACGATCGATGGCGGGATGATCTGCCCCAATGTTCCGCTGGCGGCAATGACGCCGGTCGCGATCTCGGGGCTGTAATTGTTGCGCAGCATCGTGGGCAGCGACAACAGTCCCATCGTCACCACCGTCGCGCCGACAATCCCGGTCGAAGCGGCCAAGAAAGCGCCCACGACGACCACCGACACGGCCAAACCGCCCGGCAGCGGGCCGAAAACCCGGGCCATCGTGGTCAGAAGGTCGTTGGCGATTTTCGACCGCTCCAGCGTGATCCCCATCAGCACGAACATCAGAACCGCCAGCAGGGTTTCGATCGACTGGCCCGCCAGCACGCGCTCGTTGATGCGGTTGACGATGAAGCTCACATTGCGGTCCAGCGCCACTTCCCAGCCGCGCGGAAAGACCGGCTCGCCCAGCCTCGGCAGATCGGGGTATCGGAACACCGATATCGCGTCTGGCCTCACCCCGTCCGCCACCAGCGCGCGATAGGCGTCGCTGGCGGTGTCGATGCTTTGGTGAATGAGCAGCCCCGCACTGTCCAGCGCGGCGATAATCGCAAAGGATATGACCCCCGCGCCGCCAATGGAAAAAGCCACCGGAAAGCCCGAGAGAATGCCGCCGAAGAGGCACAGGAAGACGATGATCAGCCCGACCTCGACGCCATCAAGTCCGAATAGCATGGTGTCCCGCCCTTTTAATGCGTGCCTTCATAGGCTTCTTCGCCCTCGCCAAGACTGTCCTTGTCGAGATACCTGTTTTCGCTCTCCTCGCCTTCCTTCCACTCAAGATAGGAGCGGAAGAAAAACGCGATTGAATGAAGGAAAATCATCGCGGCGAACCCCACCAGCAGAATTTTGAACAGGAAATAGCCGTTGAACCCGTTGGGCGAGAAACCGATGGTCTCGACATTCCAGCGCAGCGCGCGGGATTTCATCAACAGCCGCTCCAGGCTTTCGCTGGCCGACGGGTTGGGCACGATCAGGTGTCGCCACAGGAAGAACCACCCGTAGAGCCAGATTAGCACCGCCATCGGCATCATGAAGAAAAGCGAGCCGAACATATCGATCATCTTCTTGGTGCGAAAGCGCACCGCCGAATAGATCAGGTCAACCCGCACATGCCCGCCCTGCACGAAGGTGTAGGTGGCGCAAAGCGAGACGACCATCGCGTTGTAAAGCTTCAGCTCCTCGGACCACCAACTGATATCGAGATGGATCGGAATCCCGAGCCCGATGACGATATCGGGGCGTGCAAAGATGCGCTGCACGAAAACGATGATGATCTGTTGCAGCACCATCAAGAGTCCGGCCCAGGCAAAGAACCGACCCACCGTATTGGCGAAACCTTCGAGCACGCGCACATAGGCCCACATGACGCTGTTGCGCCACAGGCCGATAGCAGTGGCCACCAGAAGGGCCGTGAACACGACGTAGAAGAACTCGACCGAGCCGCCGTAATACACAAAGCGCATCAGCGATTCTTTGTTGGACCAGTCCAGCCAGAGCGCCGGGTGCGACAGCGCGTATCCGAGATTGTAGAACGCCAGGGCGATGTTCTGAAAGAACGACAATACCCCGCCGCCAAGCGCGGTCAGAATGTCAAGGATCGTCACACTCGAGTCTTGCTGCATGGTCCCCTCGCATGGAGTCTGCCCCGGTCCCGCGCCGATGGCGCGGCGGGCGTGTTTTCAGCAGAGTCCAGACTTGCTCCCCCGGCCTCGCGACCGGGGGAGCAGATTGCCGACAGGTGGATTACATCGCTTCCAGAACGCGGTTGCGCTGTGCGGTGTAGGCCCCTTGCGAGCGGCTGATCCAGGCCGCCGATTTCTTCATCGACGTCATGTAGCTGTCGTAGATTTCCTTGTAGAGCGGGTCGTCCAGATGCTGGCGGACCACCTCGACGGAGTTGGTGCCAAAGGCATCCCAGACCTCGTCGGGGAATTCCATGACCTTGACGCCACCCGATTGCAGACGCTCGAGCGCCGCGGAGTTGTTGGCCATGAACTGCGACATGTTCCAGATATTCGCGGCCGCGCAGACATTCTCGACCGCCGCCTGTTGCGAGGGCGTGAACGAGTCGAACACCTCGCGGTTGAAGGCCAGCGACAGGTTGGGACCGGATTCATGGAAGCCGGCAGTGTAGTAGGTCTTGGTGATCTCCTGGAAACCGGCCTTTTCGTCGGCCCAGGGGCCGATCCACTCGGTCCCGTCGATCGCGCCGGATGCCAGCGCCTGATAAACTTCCGAGCCGGGCAGGTTCTGCACCGATGCGCCCAGACGGCCCAGAACTTCGCCACCCTGGCCGGGCATGCGGAACTTCAGGCCCTCGAAATCGGCGGGCGAGTTGATTTCCTTGTTGAACCAGCCACCCGATTGCGGGCCGGTATTGCCCGCGGCAAATGTCTTGAGACCGAAGATCTCGGACACCTGATCCTGCAGCTCGCGGCCGCCGTCATGGTAATACCAGTTGCTGAATTCCTGGAAGGTCATGCCGAAGGGAATGTTCGAGAAGAACGCCAGCGCCGGGTGCTGACCCAGGAAGTAGTAATCGACGCCGTGATAGATATCGGCCTGACCAGCGGAAACGGCATCGAACACCTCGAAGGCGCCAACCAATTCGCCACCGGCCTTGAGATCGACGGTCAATTGGCCGTCGGTTGCTGCGGTGATGTTATCTGCGCAGTATTGCGCGGCGTCATGCACGCCCGCGAGCCCGCGGCCCCAGGTGGTCACAAGCGTCAGCGTGCGTTTGCCCTGTGCATATGCCGGCGCGGCCAGCGCCGTTGCGGCCGCAGCCGACCCGCCCAGAGCGGAATTCTTCAAGAATGAACGACGATCCATGTATTATCCTCCCATGACAAGATACATCCATTGCGGGCAGACTGCCCGACAGTTGGATCATTCCGAGTGACAGGACGCTACAGTGACGCAAAGCCGTTGGAAATACCTACTTTTGCGTAGATCGGGTGCCAAAGAGCGCGAAAATGGCGGCGAAAGAGCGCATCTTTGGCCATTCCGGCGCTCCACCAAGGCACGACTGCGCGATATCCACCCCTTGCGCGGCGGCACGGGCGGTTGGCGCTTCGGCCAGCGGATGAACTACGGACAAAAGCTGTTCCTGATCACCACCCTGCCCTTTCTGGCCGCAGCGGTGCTCGTCTCGGTGCTGGTGACGCTTCAGTCGCGCCAGTTGGCCGAACGCGAAATCCATCAGCTCGAGCGCCAGCTGATCGACGCCAAGCGCGCCGAACTGAAGAACTACATCTCGATCGCGCGCAATGCCGTGGTCAATGTCTATGGCCGCGCTGCTCCCGACGACGAGGCCGCCAAGCTGCTGGTCACGCAGACGTTGTCGGCGATGCTCTATGGGCAGGACGGGTATTTCTTCGTCTATGATTATGCGGGCAACAATCTTGTCAGCCCGCGCGAAACTGACCTGATCGGTGCCAATTGGCGCGGCCTGACGGACCCCAATGGGGTTTCCGTCACCGATGAACTGATCCGTCTCGCGCGTTCGGGCGGCGGCTATCACAGCTATGACTGGCCCAAGCCCTCCACCGGCGAGATCGCCCGGATGATCACCTATGTGATCGGCTATCAGGACTGGCGATGGGCGGTGGGAACCGGCGTGTTCGTGGATGACGTGCTGGCCACGGTTGCCGCCGCGCGCGACCAGGTCGAAGCCCGCGTCGAGCGCACGTTCCTGTATATAGGGGCGATCACGCTGGCGGCGCTGCTGTTGGTGTTCGGCAGCGGGCTGTTCATCACCATCCGCGAACGCCGCCTGGCGGATGCCAAGCTCAAGAAACTGACGCAACGCGTCTTTGACGCGCAGGAAGAAGAGCGCAGCCGGGTCGCGCGTGAACTGCATGACGGCATCAGCCAGATCCTCGTCGGGGTCCGCTATGCGCTCGACATCGCCAAGCGGCGACTTGCCAGCGGCGATGCGCGCGCCGAAAGCGATCTCGATCGCGGCATCGCGCATCTCTCAGGCGCCATTCACGAAGTCCGCCGCATCAGCCGCGACCTGCGCCCCGGCGCGCTGGACGATCTGGGGCTTGGCCCCGCACTCAAAGCCCTGATCGAGGATTTCGGCCAGCGCACCGGGGTCGCAACCGAATTCGATACCGTGGTGTTCCGCAACCGGCTCGATGACGAGGCCAAGATCGCACTCTACCGCGTTGCCCAGGAGGCGCTGACCAATATCGAGCGCCATTCGCGCGCCAACACCGTATCCATCGCCCTGCGCGGCCACAGCCGGGGCGCAACCCTGCGTATTTCCGATGACGGCAAGGGGATCGAAGCCACCCGCAGCGCGCCATCGACCGGCGCGGGGCTTGGCCTGCGCAACATGCAGGAACGGGTCGAGCAACTGGACGGCACCCTGCGCATTCTGTCGGCGAACAGCGGCACGGTTATTGAAGCCACTGTGCCGCTGACGCATCTTCTGCCGCCAGAAGACCGCTCCGATTCGCACACGAAAGCAAACGCATGACCAAACGCCCTGCCCCGATCCGTATCGCCGTGGTCGACGATCATCCCATGATCGCCGAGGGCATTCAGGCGATCCTCGAAAGCTATGCCGATGTCGAAGTGATCGCGACGCTGTCGAACGGCAATGACATCATCGACCAGGTCGAAACGCTGGCCCCCGATGTGATCCTGCTTGATCTCAACATGCCGGGGATCGGCGGGCTTTCGACGACCGAGATCATCCTCGAGCGCCGCCCCGAGACGCGCATACTGATCCTCTCGATGCATGACAGTCCGGAATACATCTCTTCGGCGCTCAGTCATGGTGCGGTGGGTTACGTGCTCAAGGACGTACCGACAGACGAGATCAAACGCGCCATCGACGCGGTGATGGCCGGGCAGCGTTATCTTTGCACCGGCGCGCAGGGATCGCTTGAACCCTATCAGGACCCCGCGCGCGAACAGCTTACCAACCGCGAGCAGACGATCCTCCTGCAACTGGCGCAGGGGCGGTCGAACCGCGAGGTCGCCGCCGCGCTGGATATCTCGGTGCGCACGGTGGAGACGCACCGCAAGAACATCAAGCGCAAGCTGGGCATCAGTTCGACAGCGGGCCTGACCCGATACGCGTTGGAACACGGCGTCCTCCAGGGCGGCACACGGGTCAGCCTCTGACACCGGTAAGGCTCCCGATTGCGGGCTGACCGGCCTTTCGCGCAACAAATGCAAAGATTCACCCCCGAACCGCGACATTTTTCCGTCGAATTGTGGTTGACGCCCCTTGCCCCCCAACCTAATGTCTCGCGCACGCAGCATAGGAGTCGCCTCGAATGGCAACGCTTGTAGGCATTGTAGGAAAATGGCGCATGGGCCGGTAACGGACACCATAACGGTACCCCATGCGCCCCCGCCAATTCGGGGGCTTTTTTGTGCGTAAAACAATGAATGACGTCATGAACGGAGCAATGCGATGACACGTCAGATGACCGGAGCGAAAATGGTGGTTCAGGCCCTCAAGGACCAGGGCGTGGACGTCGTATTCGGATATCCCGGCGGCGCGGTGCTACCGATTTATGACGAGATCTTTCAGCAGAATGACATTCGTCATATCCTTGTGCGCCACGAACAAGGCGCTGTTCACGCCGCCGAGGGCTACGCGCGCTCGACCGGGCGGCCCGGCGTGGCGCTTGTCACCTCCGGCCCCGGCGCCACCAACGCGGTGACCGGGCTGACCGACGCACTGATGGATTCGATCCCGATCGTCGTGCTGTCGGGCCAGGTGCCGACCTTCATGATCGGCAACGACGCCTTTCAAGAGGCCGATACGGTGGGCATCACCCGCCCCTGCACCAAGCATAACTGGCTTGTCAGCGACACCAAGAACCTGTCGGATGTCATCCACCAGGCCTTTCACGTGGCGACCTCGGGGCGTCCCGGCCCGGTGCTCGTGGACCTGCCCAAGGACGTGCAGTTCGCCAGCGCCGAATACGTTCCGCCACAAAAGGCCCGCACCGCGCATTACCAGCCGCAGGTCAAGGGCGACATGGCCGCGATCACCGAGTTGGTCGAGGCGCTTGAGGTGGCTGAACGGCCTATCCTCTACACCGGGGGCGGCGTGATCAACTCGGGCAATGCCGCCAGCCAGCTTCTGCGCGAGCTGGTCGAGGCCAGCGGCATGCCGATCACCTCGACGCTGATGGGGCTGGGCGCCTATCCCGCCAATGGCAAGAATTGGCTGGGAATGCTGGGCATGCACGGGCTTTACGAGGCCAACATGGCGATGCATGGCTGTGATCTCATGATCAATATCGGCGCGCGCTTCGACGACCGGATCACCGGGCGCGTCGATGCGTTCAGCCCACATTCAAAGAAAGCCCATATCGATATCGACCCCAGCTCGATCAACAAGGTCATCAAGACCGACATCCCGATCATCGGCGATGTGGCGCATGTGCTCGAAGACGTGCTCAAGGTCTGGAAGTCGCGTGGCCGCAAGATGAATCGCGAAGGCCTGCAGAAGTGGTGGGCGCAGATCGATGCCTGGCGCAAAGTCGATTGCCTTGCCTTCAAACAGACCGGCAAGGCGATCAAGCCGCAATACGCGCTGCAGCGGCTTGAGGAACTGACCAAGGACCATGACCGCTATATCTGCACCGAGGTCGGCCAACACCAGATGTGGGCGGCGCAGTATCTGGGCTTTAACGAACCCAACCGCTGGATGACCAGCGGCGGGCTTGGCACGATGGGCTATGGTTTCCCGGCCTCGATCGGCGTGCAGATGGCGCATCCCGACGCGCTGGTGATCAATGTCGCGGGCGAGGCCTCGTGGCTCATGAACATGCAGGAAATGGGCACCGCGGTGCAGTTCCGCCTCCCCGTCAAGCAGTTCATCATGAACAACGAACGCCTCGGCATGGTGCGCCAATGGCAGGAATTGCTGCATGGTGAACGCTATTCGCATTCCTGGTCCGAGGCCCTGCCCGATTTCGTCAAGCTGGCCGAAGCCTTTGGCGCCAAGGGTATCCTGTGCAAGGATCCCGCCGATCTGGACGATGCGATCATGGAAATGATCAACCATGACGGGCCGGTGATCTTTGACTGCCTTGTGGAAAAACATGAGAACTGCTTCCCGATGATCCCGTCGGGCGAGCCGCATAACAAGATGCTTCTGGGCGAGGCCAGCACCAAGGGCGCCATCAAGGAAGGCGGCGCGGTGCTGGTGTAACGCCGATGCCATGTCTGCGGCGCCCGTCCCTCTGGCCGGGCGCCACTTTCTGAATGCGCGACAAGAACAAGGAATGACTCACATGTCGGCTCTGAAAATCAAGAAAGGCTCGTCCAAGCATTCGGCCTACAACCTTCGGCCCACATTCTCGGACGAGATCGAATCCCACACGCTGGCGGTGATCGTCGACAACGAACCGGGGGTTCTGGCGCGGGTGATCGGGCTGTTCTCGGGGCGCGGCTACAATATCGACAGCCTGACCGTGGCCGAGGTGGACCATACCGGCCACATGAGCCGCATCACCATCGTCACCACCGGCACCCCGCAGGTGATCGAACAGATCAAGGCGCAGCTTGGCCGGATCGTCCCGGTTCACGAGGTGCATGATCTGACTGCCGAGGGCCGTGCGGTCGAACGCGAACTGGCCTTGCTCAAGGTGCAGGGCAGCGGCGAAAAGCGGGTCGAGGCGCTGCGCCTCGCGGATATCTTCCGCGCCAGCGTTGTGGACAGCACATTGGACAGCTTCGTTTTTGAACTGACCGGCACGCCCGAAAAGATCGATGCCTTTGCCGAGCTCATGCGCCCGCTGGGCCTCAACGAGATCGCGCGCACCGGTGTTGCCGCCCTGCCCCGTGGCCGTATCGCCGAAGGCTGAGCTCGCGCACCTCGAGAGTATTGCTAGTGTGCGCTGCGCCGCACTCGCTGGCTCCGTCGCACCGGGGTTCGGGCCGCGAACGGTACGACATTGGACCTGCCCGCACCCGCAAGGGCACGGGTATGATCGTCCGCAGGGATATTCCGAAGCGTTTCTGCAATCTCTTTCAGGGATCGGGCCAGCACGGGGTAGGCATCGCAATCGACAAGCCGGACATTGCAGATCCGGCGAAATGAGGCCTCGGGATCAAGTTCGAACGCGATCACATCGCCATGCGCAAGACTGACACAGCCGGACGAGACATGATCGGGCACATGGAACGCCAGATCACCATGATCCTCGCACCAGATGACCGCATGTTCGTGACTGCGATCAGACCACAAGACGACACCATACATATCGCACCCTTGAAAAACACAACGAAAGGAACTGAAAACCCGTTTCTAAATGGTCACGCATCTCGGGTTGACGCAAGGTAACAACTTGTATCAGGAAGAGCCGCTTTTGACGCGACTTGGCGTCACATCACCCCGCCGCAGCGCGGAAATGCTGGATAAATTCACGGTTCTGCCCTAGCTCTATTTGGCGACACTCGCCGTTTTACCATCCGTTCTGCGGAGCATGTGCCTAGTGATTAGTCCGAGTAAACCGACCTGTCCCGAACCCGATCCTTCCGAACTGCGTGCGGTGTTCGGGCAGAACCTGCGCCATCTCAGCAAGGAGCACAGCTCGATCGCCTCGCTTTGTCGCAAGCTCGGGATCAACCGGACGCAGTTCAACCGCTACCTGACCGGCGAGAGCTTTCCGCGCCCCGATGTGCTTCACAAGATCTGCCGCTTCTTCGGTGTCGACGCCCGTATCCTCCTGGAGCCAGTCGCCACCATCAAGAACCCCAACGAAAGCCTGCTCGATCACCCCCAGATCAGGGCGTTTTTCGGGCGTCAGCCCGCCGAAGTGCCCGAAAGCCTGTTTCCCAGCGGCTTCTACCGCTTCATCCGGGGGAGCTTCTATTCCGAGGATCATTACGTCGTCGGTCTCGTCCATGTCACTCGCCGCTCGGGTTATACCTTCATTCGCGGCTACGAACCGTCCAAGGTGCTGGGAAATGTCGGCATCCGCATCCCCGCGCGAGAACGCGAGTATCGCGGCGTGGTCCTGCGCCAGGACGAAGGCGTCATGGCAATCACCATGCGACGCCATTCGATGTCCTGCTCCATCACTTACCTGACGCTCGAACGCATCTTTCCCGCCCCTCTCTGGGAAGGCTTCGCCGCCCGGTCCGCGCGCGAAAAACCGACCACCCGGCGCGTCGGTCGGGTCATCTACCAGCATTTGGGCGAGTCGCCTTCGGCGATCCGCGCCGCCGCACGCCAAGCGGGGCTGA